>Ga0315903_10000789_pt1 | contig 47748 bp, 43 predicted proteins | sample LakEriMetagenome_7_FD_203524 | JGI IMG/M metagenome (GOLD analysis project Ga0315903, IMG submission 203524) | Freshwater fungal communities from buoy surface, Lake Erie, Ohio, United States - Buoy 2 MA119 | ecosystem: Environmental > Aquatic > Freshwater > Lake | place: USA: Lake Erie, Ohio... | reverse complement strand
CTAATCCAGGTAATCATTAAACTCTCTAACCTAAACCGATTGGAAAAGTCTAATATAATATTTAAGTAAAAAATATTAGAAAAAAATGAAAGAAATTGTTTTTAAGGCGGATGCTCGAGCACACCTAACTAAGGGCATCAACGCTTTAGCTGACGCAGTTAAAGTCACGCTTGGCCCCAGAGGCAGAAATGTGGTAATCGCTAGAGACAATAGCGTAGCAATAACAAAAGACGGAGTTACAGTTGCACGTGAAGTTCAATTAGAGAATCACCTTGAGAATGTTGGCGCACAAATGGTGAAACAGGTTGCAAACAAGGTTGCACTTGAGGCAGGCGACGGAACCACAACCGCGACAGTTCTAGCCCATTCAATATTTACTGAGGGTAATAGGCTTGTTGTTGCAGGATCTCACCCAATGGACCTTAAAAGAGGCATAGACCTTGCCTCAAAGCAGATAATTGAGGCCCTTAAAAAGGAGAGCATAACAGTTGATCGATTTGAAACAATTAAACAGGTTGCAACAATCTCAGCTAACAATGACGAAGAAATTGGGCAAATTATTGCAGATGCAATGGAGTCAGTCGGCTTTGACGGAATTATTACAACCGGCGAGAGTAAAACCGGCGAAACCTATGTTGAGCTAGTCGAAGGAATGCAATTTAACAATGGATACCTTTCGCCATATTTCATAAATACCGATAAGTCAACCGTTGAGTTTGAAAATCCAATTCTTTTGATCTATGACGGCAGAATTTCAAATCTACAAGATTGTCTTCAGTACCTTGAATTTTCAAATAAACAACAACGGCCTCTTGTAATTATTAGCGAAAGCGTCGATGGCGAAGCACTTAATACTCTACTTATTAATAAGCTTAAGGGGACTTTGAGAGTTGCGGCAGTTAGAGCGCCAGGCTTTGGAGAACAGCGTAAATTCAAATTGGATGATATCTCGATCTTGACCGGCGGAAAAACCATTTCTGAGATAGAGGGCGAAACTCTTAAGGACTCAATAGCTGCCAATTTTGTAGGAACTTGCGATCGCGTAGTAATCACAAATGAATCAACAATGATTATTGGGGGCAGAGGAAAGTCAGATACGATTCAGGCAAGGATTCAAGACCTTTCTACTCAAGTTGCAAACACAACGGATGAGTCCAAAAGACTTGTTCTTAAAGAGCGTCTTGCCAAATTCCAGGGAGGTGTTGCAATAATTAAAGTTGGCGCAACCTCTGAAATTGAAGCTAGAGAAAAATTTGACAGAATTGACGATGCTCTTGGCGCAACCAGATCAGCCGTAGAAGAGGGAATCATACCTGGAGGCGGAATCACGCTTGCTAGGCTCGCAGATTCATTAGACCTAGAGCTACCAAATAGGGATCAACAGCTTGGTGTAGAACTTCTTAAAAGAGCTTGTCAGCAGCCATTTAGAACAATTGTTGAAAACGCCGGCCTAAGCCCAGACGTTATTTGGAATGAAATTAAAAATGGCAAACCTGGATACAATGTTAAAACAGAAGAATACGTTGACATGATTCAAGCTGGCATCATTGATCCAGTTAAAGTTACAAAAACTGCTTTGGAAAATGCCGTATCAATCTCAGCTCTTCTCCTAACAACCGATTGCTTAATGGTAGAAAAACCTCAAGTGAACTCGTAAGGTTCAATAATAGACTAGCCATCTGTGTGCTAATTGCCTGGACAGCATTTGACCAGGCAATTGCTTTTTTAGCTAGGTCGATAGATAAAAAAAAGTTTCAATGAGTGGCCCAAATTTCTCTATTTAAGGAGCTAATAAAACAGGTATCATGCGAAGCAATACCAGATATCGGTTTTACCCCAGATGACCTTAAAAAAGTTAAGGCCTGTGCATCAAAAGTTGTTCCAATTGAAACGATTGATACTGAGCCGGCTGTTCCATTTGACCAGGAGCAATTAGACCAAGCTGAGTGTATCGCTGATGCAACTGAAAAAGCTAAAAAGATAATTTTAGCCGAACAGAGTAAGCTTCCAAACGCAATAAAATACTCTGCTTTAAAGAGCAAAATTGAAGAACTTCGTGATAACTTAACAGCCGTTAAAACGTATTTCACAAAGCGCTATGAATTTTTTACAAGCGTCATTGGCGGAACTCAACCTTTTACCGCAGAGTTCTTATATTGGACAGATGAATTTAATCGATTAACAGGAGTTATTTCAACTGATAAAACCGCAGCACTCAATGCAAATACCTCGGTTTCAGTGAAATCTTTTATTAACCTAGTTGCAGACAATTCAACTGATATTAAACTTCAATCATCGACCGTTCGAGCAAATCTAGTATCTCTAGCCGCGGATTATTCCAATCTAAACGCTTTTTCGACCAGACTGGGCGCAAACTCGATAACTGCAACGAGCATTGCAAACGTAAAAGCCACAATTCAAAATTCTACACAAATAACCTCACTACTAAATTCAGTTCGCGCAAAAATTCAAGCCTATAATTCTAGAGAATTAGCAAAAACCGGGGCAATTTCATATCAGGCTCAAAGAATACAAGGAATATCGTCTTTATCGTCTGACGAAGATGATGTTAGGCAAACTTTTTCTGAATTGCTGGGAAAAATATCCAAGCAACTTTCTATCCGATACGATAATTCTACAACAAATGCTTCACCGACCGCCCCAGCAAAAGTTGCAGCATTTAGATTTAATCTAATCGATAAAAACAACACGGTTGTTAGAGTAACACAGTTCAATGAAAATGACGAGCCGGTATTAGATGCAAACGGTAATACTGTCCAAGCCGACCAATCTTTTCAAATTTACGGAAATCCTGTTTTACAAACAAACGTCTTTGCGGACCGCCAGGGCTTCGCAATTAATGGAGTAAGCCTTTGGAGAGAAAACCAATATAATCCAAATGCTAGAGAAGACTCGGATTATTCTATTTTAACTGGCTTGCTATACAATGGCATACCTAACAACTCTTATCCTGGCTTATATCGTAAGATGGCAAAGCCCATTAAATACCTATTTACGCTTGAAGAGCGAGGGCTAACTCTAAATCCTGATCTAATTGACCCAGTCCTTAAAAGCGTCAAGGATGCTCCGTTATCGATAAGTGAGGATCAAACGACCTTTTTTATTAAAAATCAAGCAGTCTACGAAAATTTTTACGAAACGCTAAAGGACCAATATCCAAACCGAGTCAATGCTGAAAGAACTGCGGTTTTTCCAAATCAAATTGCTACATACCTTAATCAATTAAAAGAATTAGCCGATCGAGAAGCGGCCGGGTTTTTTAGAAGAGACCCGGCTTCGCCATTAAAGCTTGCAAGACCGACTTCGTATACAACAAGCTCATCTACTAGCACAATATTTAATCAAGGAACTTTTACATACAGCACAGTAGACCAATCTCTATCCCAAATCCTGCTTTATTATACCCGATGCTATGAAGAAATAACCGAGCTTCAGTTAAAGTGTGATGAAGAGATTGAAAGGCTAACCGCTAAGGTTAAGGAAAACGCAATGGATGAGCAAGTAGTTAGAGAAAAAATTCTAGCAATTCCATGTTTTGCTAAAGCCGGCGCGGCAACCCAAGCGGCAGCGGCTAGCCCAAATAATGCTAATTCGACTGACGATGATCAAGAAGAAGCAAACGTGACCGCTGGCCAGGAATCATGTGCCCAAAAGACTGCTGCAAAAAAAGGCAAGGACCCACTATACTTTAGAACCCTATCCGGCACAGACGCATCTTTGCCGGATTTGACTTCTCAGTGTTATTGGAAAGAATTTGCAAAAGCCTTAAATAAGGTTTGCTTATTGCCGTTTCCTGATATATCCGGACCTCCTCCAACGAATTTAGGATTTCGATATTGGCCAATAAATTGTATTCTGCCGATACCGTTCGGAATGGTCCTATTACCTATTCCGCCTAGATGGAGAAGCCTTTTTGTTTTACCTACACCATTGGGTACGCTTGTTTGTTTTTTGACAATGCCGATTGCACCGATAGGTATACCATTACCGTCAATATTTCTTTTCTTTTTTGCAGTTGATGGCAATAAGTACCTTGCTTTGGCTACGAATTTGCCTATCCTATACGCTCCGCCTTCTAACATAAAGTTTGGATTTGTTCAAGATAATTCAGCAAACTCCGCAAATCCATTAGGTCTTACGCCGGGCAATCCATATAAAGGTCAACCAATCAAAGGTGCATTGACCGCACCAATTGCTGTCAATGCCCTAACTGCCAAAGCCAAAAGACTCGCTTCGCTAGCCGCAATGGTTGCATCAGGCAAACCGTATATTACTAATCTTGCAGGCGAAAAACTTCCTGTCAATATTAAACTTAGTCAGCTGCTTAAGGATATGCCAAGCGAAGCTGAGACAATGCTTAATATTGCAAGCGCTCCACCGTCAAAGGATTTTAGCCGGCAAATGGATCGATTTAAGGTAACAATAAATCGCCAGCTTGATAAATTAGGCAATATGCAGATTGCACCAATTCAAACTTTAAAACAACAACTTGAAAAAAAGAGAGAATCTGAAGAGGCAAAAGCTTTTACTGAGAAAAATTTATCAGAGCGCCGACTTAAGCGCCAACAGGCCAGAAATATAAAACTCTCGAATGTTCAAGATAAGATTAGCGCAACAGTTAAGGTGATGAATACTCATCTTGATAATATAAAGCTCGGCACGATAAAATATCCAAAGGATCCAACTAAGTTCAACCCAGAGCTGCCTGTTGCAATACCTGCTCTTTTCGACATTTTAGAGCTTGCCGCGACTGGCGATTTTAAGGTTGACGGGTCCGCTGTGGATCTTAAAACACAATTAAAGAGAGTAATTTCTAAAATAAGCACAAAGGGCCTATCGAGTAAAAAGAAGTTTGATTTAAAGAATCCAGCTGACTTTAACGAATTTAAGTCCGCCTTAAAGAAATTTTCCAAACAAACGACTGGATATCTTAAAGGAGACCCGATAAAGCCGAATACCTCTGCTGCTAAAACCAAAGAGCAGGCTCAACAAATAGCTGAGGCTGAACGAGCAATGCAGGATAAGTTAGTAAAAGCAATATCGTTAACAGCTGCCGCTCTTGCTACACCGATTAGTCTTAACATATTTGATTTTGGGAAAAAGTGCTGCGAAGTGAAGGCTGCAAACGTATTATCAACAGTGCCACTCCCGGTTCAGCTGGCGTTTACGCTTGTAACTGCCTTAATGGAGTCTTTAATTGATGCCTTAACTCCCAATTCTATCATAAAAACTATGAACCTAAAGGGCAACGTTATCGATATTTCACAAATCGGTGCCATGCTAGAAAATCTAATAAATTCAATACCTAAGGTTACTCTCCCTAATCCAGCAAGCTTGCAAGTTATGATTCTTGCGCTAATTATACCAATCTTAAGTATCATTTCTCTGCCTAAAGCACCAGTACCGTTACACTTACCGACCATTCCAATTGTCATACCATTGGACCCAATTCTAAAGCCTTTAATTAAAAAGGCATTAGGCGCAGTCGTCGAGGGCGCCTTTAACCTACTTGACCAAGCAGGCACAGCCGTTCTTGCTGCAGAAATGGAAGCAAAAGCAGAAGCTGAATCTATGGGAAATTCAACAGGAACCGGCTCATCTCCTGGCCCAGGCGGATCGAACCAAAATTCTACCTCAGCCTCTGCTAATTTAACAAATCCCAATCTCAAGAATAACTCTGACCCGGGAGTAAAGGTTATTAATCGAGTCTTTAAAACGGCTTGCGGCGATAGTGGAATAACTGCGACCTTAAGCCTTGAATCAAGAATAGAATTAAATAGAGCGATCAATACAGTCAATAATTTGAGCCCAACCGATCCGAACCTTAGTTCTAAATTAACTGAAACAGTTGAGCCGACTTCAACGTCAACTGCTGTTTTAACAGTCGAATTACCGGATGGAGAAAGGTTCAGTTTACCAAAGATGCCATTTGTTGCTCTTGATATAGGCGGCAACTTCGATCTATTAACAGGAGCAGATATTGTCGAATTAATTAGAAGTATTATTAACTCAATTTTTGATAAGCTAATTAATCCAATTGCAAAGATTGTAGATATTATTTCACTACTATCATTATCCATAAATACCTATAGCTATACTGTAATAGAATCAAGCTTGCCATACGTTAATATTGTAAAACTTATCCTAATGGCAATCGATGCACTAATTCCACCTGGCATAAAACTTAAAGGTCCAAATCTTGAAGCAATGAAGATTGTTCAAGAAGTAATGACCCGAATTCTATCTAGTACAGAGTCAGTTATCAAAGAAGTTGCATGGATCGGTAGTTTAGCAGCGTGCGCATTCGGCTCACCAGCAACACTATATCAAACCACTCTTATTGCGCGTCTTTTACATCCAATCATGAATCAAGACGACCTGCCTCCTTGGGAAAGATTAACTCATAAAAATCCATTATTTGCAATATTCCTTGATGAAATATGCTGGCGAGGTTCAATGTATTCGACCGGCTCGCTAATATTTCAATCAAAAACTCCAGCTGTTTTGCCATACAGCCCGCTATTTCCAATAGTTCACATTCCGCCTCATACTTTACAGCCATAGGCAAAAACCTTTTTACGCAGAGTTTGTATAATTTATTAGTTTAACAATTAAATAAATGCAATCTCTAAGTCTTCCAAATTTTAACTGGGAATCATACGATTCTACAACCAAGCACAATACTCGGATCAAAATGGCATCTCATGATAGCCAAACCAAGACCAGGGTCCTATGTAAAGAGTCCTATGCACAAGAGCTATATGATCTGTATACCGGTCACAATGGCGCTTTTTTAGATATTTCCAAAGATTTTTCAGCTGGCCAACTATGTAATGTAGTAGCGAAGTCAATTGACTTTGAGAATAAAGTCATCATAACAGAGGATGTTGCAACTAAGTCAACCGTTTTTGTGCCTTTCCGAGAATTCACAGAGGAGCCTTCACTACTAATGCATGACCAGGATCTTAGGGAATTCAAGGTCGTGATTACGAAAGCAGACGATGGAGATTATTATGGATCAGAACGCAAGTGCGCAGCCATAACTTATCGTGAAAACCTGAATGACTTTATGAAATCCGATAAGTGGTTCTATGTTAAAGTCGTTAGCCTCGTTAAAGGCGGTTATTTAGCTCTCTATAAAGGCACAGTTAAATGTTTTCTCCCAGGCTCTCATGCAGCAGCGAATGTGATTCGAGACTTTAACGATTACCTAAATGCTGAAATTCCGGTTATGATAGAGAATTTCGATTCAGCGAATGACCTTTATATTGTTTCCTACAAAAAATATATTAAGCACACTCTTCCCCAAAAGGTTTATGAATTAGAGTTTGGAAAAGAGTATACCGGCGTTCTTACGAATAACCCTTATGACTTTGGTATTTTTGTAGAATTTCAAAACTACTACACAGGCCTTCTCCATAAAACCGAATTTGAAAATTATTCTGAATACTGCAAGGGCAAAAAGGCAGGGGATCAAATCAAATTCTTTATCAAAGATATTTCCTTAAAAAAGGGAGAAACTCGAATAATCCTAACCGATACACTTGATAAAGTAGATCAAGAGCGAATTGCATGGCAGAGTCTTAAATCAACAGCGGAAGGCCATTTACTTAATTTTGTCTTAGAAAAGGATACTTTTAATGTTGTAATTCAATTGCCTGATGATGCAGGTACATTCAGGTCAGACGTTAACCATCTAAAGGGTAAAATTAGAATTCCATCAAGCGGTCAAGTTAAGATTTCTAAAATTGATGTAATTCGTAAAAACCTTAAGTTAGAATTCATGTCTCTTTAATCTCTAAGTTTGATTTTTAATAAATAACTTAGATGCATGAGTCAACCGAATCAGCTAATTTCTATCGATGCCCGGTCAACTATATTTTAGATTGTTTACAAACCGCCGATCGATTGGAATCCAGAACTCATAGCATTGCTTTTTACAAACTTAAAATTTACTAAAAAAGAGAATGGAACCTATTTTAATAGAGAATCCCAATAGATTTGTCGTCTTTCCAATTCAGCATCCGGATCTATGGGACTTTTACAAGAAATCTGAGGCAAGCTTCTGGACAGCTGAAGAAATTGATCTTGCCGCAGATTTGGTTGATTGGCGAACTAAATTAACCACTGACGAACAACATTTTATTAAGCACGTCCTAGCGTTTTTTGCAGCGTCCGATGGAATAGTTAATGAAAATCTTGCTGAAAATTTTGTGAAAGAGGTTCAATACCCAGAAGCAAAGTTTTTTTACGGTTTTCAAATCATGATGGAAAATATCCATTCAGAAACGTATTCTTTGCTAATTGATACGTACATTACTGATCCAGAAGAAAAAATGAAAATGTTTAGGGCAATCGATACGATCCCAGCCGTTTCAAAAAAGGCGGATTGGGCTCTACGGTGGATCAAAAATTCAACCTTTCAGGAGAGACTTATTGCTTTTGCTGCAGTTGAAGGAATATTTTTTTCTGGCTCATTTTGTTCAATCTTTTGGCTTAAAAAGAGAGGTTTAATGCCAGGCCTAAGCTTTTCAAATGAGCTTATTTCGCGAGATGAAGGTTCCCATACTGACTTTGCCGTCCATTTACATAACAATCATATACTAAACAAGGTTTCACCAGATAGAATTAAAGAAATACTTCTTTCTGCTCTTGAAATCGAAAAAGAGTTCATACTTGAAGCTCTACCTGTTAGATTGATTGGCATGAACTCCGATCTTATGTCCCAATACCTTGAATTCGTAACAGATCGTCTACTTGCCGATTTAGGTTGCGCCAAGGTATTTAATTCGCCAAATCCATTTGATTTTATGGTGAATATTGCACTTCCGGGTAAAACCAACTTCTTTGAAAGAAGGGTTGGCGAATACCAAAAAGCTGGCGTTAAGTCGGGAGATACCGATTTTGCAACAGATGCCGACTTTTAACTTAAAAAAATTATTGGGACATGAAAGTAATAAAACGCGACGGTCACTCAGAGACACTTCGTTTAGACAAAATCACAAATCGGGTTAAAAAGCAAACCTACGGCCTAGATACTGATTACGTTGATGCGCTTGAAGTAGCAACAAAGGTCGTTTCAGGCATCTATGACGGCATTAGCACTGAACAGCTTGATAATCTTGCAGCCGAAACAGCTGCTTCTTTAGCATACGTTCACCCAGACTATTCAATCTTAGCTGCTCGGCTAGCGATTACCCGACTGCATAAGACAACAAATAAGTCTTTTAGTGAAACGATCGAACAGCTTTACAATTATATTGACCCTAAAACGGGCAAGAACGCTGGCCTCATCTCAGACGAAACCTACGCTGTCGTTAAACAAAACTCTGACATTCTAAACGAATCTATCATTCACGATCGAGATCTTAACTTTGATTACTTTGGCTTTAAAACGTTAGAGCGAAGCTATCTACTTAAGATGAATGGTATGCCGGCCGAAACTCCACAGCATCTCTATATGAGAGTAGCAGTTGGAATATGGGGCACTGATATGGATAATGTATTAAAAACATACGATCTATTATCAACTCATAAAATGACGCATGCAACTCCAACTCTTTTTAATGCTGGAACCAAAAGACCTCAGCTATCATCTTGCTTCCTACTAACGATGCAGGAAGATTCAATCTCAGGCATTTACAAGACTTTGTCCGATGTTGCAGCAATTTCGCAAAACGCTGGAGGAATCGGCTTGTCTATTTCAAATATTCGGGCAACTGGCTCATATATTAGGGGCACGAATGGAACTTCTAATGGAATTGTTCCGATGCTTAAGGTCTTTAATGAAACTGCTAGATACGTTGATCAAGGCGGTGGAAAAAGAAAGGGGTCTTTTGCTGTTTACCTTGAGCCCTGGCATGCTGACATTGACGATTTTCTTGAATTAAGAAAAAACCACGGCAAAGAGGAACGCCGTGCAAGAGACCTCTTTTTGGCATTATGGACGCCTGATCTATTTATGAAGCGGGTTGATGCTGACGAGGACTGGACTCTATTTTGTCCAGCCGAAATAGATTGCGAACTTTGGGAAATGCACGGAAATGAATTTGAGAACAACTACACTCGTCTTGAAGCTGAGGGAAAGGGCCGTAAGACGATGAAGGCAAGGGTTCTTTGGCAAAAAATACTAGAGGCGCAAATTGAAACAGGCACGCCCTATATACTATTTAAAGATGCAGCCAATTCAAAGTCAAACCAGCAAAACCTTGGGACAATTAAGTCATCAAACCTTTGTACGGAGATCATAGAATACACTTCGAGTGAAGAGCAAGCTGTATGCAATCTTGCATCAATCCCAGTAAACCAATTTATTGAAATCGGAAAGCGCTCAGGTAAACTACGTAAGCCGGCATGTAATTACGATCTGCGAGCTCTCTATGACGTCGCATATCAAACAACCCTTAACCTAAATAAAGTAATTGATGTTAATTTTTATCCAACCGCTGAGACGCGAAATTCTAATCTAAAGCACAGACCAATTGGCATTGGCATACAGGGCCTAGCTGACACATTTGCGATAATGGGGATGGATTTTGCAAGCCAGGACGCAAAGAGCTTAAACTCGGATATCTTTGAGACAATTTATTTTGCCTCAATGAATGCCTCAGTTGATCTAGCCGAAAAGGAAGGCGCTTACTCGTCATTTAAAGGATCCCCATTAAGCGAAGGTAAATTTCAATTTAATCTTTGGGGAATTGAAGAGTCTGCTTTGTCTGGTCGCTGGGATTGGGTAGGTTTACGGCAGCGACTTTTACGGTTTGGCGCAAGAAATTCTCTTTTGCTTGCACCAATGCCGACCGCGTCAACTGCTCAAATAATGGGAAATAACGAAGCATTTGAGCCATTTACCTCAAACATTGGAACTCGCCGAACTTTAGCAGGAGAATTTGTAATAGTTAACAAGCACTTAGTGAATGATCTAGTTGAACTCGGTCTATGGTCAGACTCTATGAGAAACCGAATAATTTCAGAAAAAGGCTCAATTCAAAACATCCAAGAAATTCCAGCCGAAATCAGATCGATTTATCGAACCGTTTGGGAAATTAAGCAGCGGGATTTAATTGATATGGCAGCAGATCGTGGAAAATTTATTTGCCAGTCTCAATCTCTAAATATTTTCATCCGCGATGTAAATACCGCAAAATTAACTTCTGCACATTTTCACGCTTGGAGAAGCGGCCTAAAAACAGGTATGTATTATCTGCGCACGGAGGCAGCGTCGTCTGCAATCGCCACTCTTGGGCTTGATCTTAGTTCAGCCAAAAATGTTTCAGTCAATACTCAAACACCAATGGAAGAACTCGCCTGCTCACTAGATGATCCGGAGAATTGTGTTGCATGTAGTTCTTAACTTGCTATTTTTAGCATTTTTGTCTTGGGGAGTTTTTACTCCCCTTTTTTAATAAATAATAACTGCAAAAAACGATTAACCAAATGGTCAAAATTTTAGAATTTAAGGAGTTTAAGCGACGCTTACAATTGATACGAGAAGCAGAGGGCGATACGCCGGATGCAGCTGATGCGCCAGCGGCCGCTCCGCCGCCTCCACCTCCTGCCCCCACTGCGTCACCCGCTCCTGACCTTGGCGCTGCGCCAACCGGCGAATTACCCCCAGACCCAAATGCTGCTCCTGCTTCTCCAGGTGCTGAAACAGATATGCGATTCGTTTTTATGGATGAGCCAAAGGATAAAAAATGGAGAGGCCACCACGACAAAGATGGCGGAACTAAGCGATTTACTCAATACGCTGTTACAAAAGACGAATTAACCAAGTGGCTAGATGTGCACGACTATGCTGAGGAACAGGAATTAATAATGGCAGCTCTTTCCGGCAAAAGAGAGATGCCCAAGAAGATTTACTTCGATATTAAAAACGAGGTTGAACGGGGCATTCTTGGCACAGATAAAGGCACAATCGATATTAACTTTGATTCAGAAAAAGATTTTGACAATCCTTCAACAACTGATTTAGACGTTGTTTTTCTAAAGCCTAGCGATTTATGATGACCCCAGTACATCAAATAGGTTCAGAGAAAGCCGATATTATTTCTAAATTCATTGTCAATGATATTTTGCAAATCGTAAACCGTCTAACCGGTAGAAGATCGATACAAATGAACCTTAACTATTCAAGGTTTGGAAACATAATGCTTCATTTGCAAATAAAGAGAGGTTCTCCGCCAATGAGCGCCCCGAAATGGGAAAGACTTAATTTTGATAAGTATGGTTTTAGCTTAGATGCAACATCGTACGTGCCGTCTCAGGGTTCTCCAGGAATTGATATGAAACTAACGATCAATCCACTGTCGGAGATTGAATCCATATCTAATCTCGAACATCTTTTATTAGATACGATTAGGCATGAAATAGAACATATTCAAACAGCAGATGGCCAAGATCAATCGATTAAAAAAACGCATCAATCGTCTTACAAGTATTTCTTATTAAGCGATGAAATCCCAGCTGCTCTTGCTGGCCTACGCTTGCTCGCTAAAAATAGAGGAACTGATTTATCAACAGAAATTGATAATTATCTGCAGCCATTCATAGACTCGCGCTTCATGACTGATAGTGAAGCGTCTCGAGTAAAGTTAACCTGGCTTTCTCACGCGTAGTTTTTAATTTTATTTTTTGCTAGTTTAGTCTTTTTAGGATTAAGACTAAACCAATTCCTATTTTTTTAGTACAATCTTTACATATAATAAAACTCTCTTACAAGACATGGAAGATCTCTTTAACTTAAACACAGACGATTTTACTGGAAAATCCAGCAGCGGTGCTCGTCGAGTTGACGACAACCTTTACAACCCTGGCCCAGACCAAGGACAGAACGGTATTTACAAATCAGTAATTCGATTCATCCCTTGGATCGGTGATCCTACGAAAAGTAAATATAAAAAGTACGCGGCGAAACTTGTGAACCCGCTAACTAATGAACGCCTTATTGTAGATTGCCCATCAACAACCGGTGCATCATCAATTCTTTGGTCTCTCGATCTTGAACTTAAAAAACTTAAGAATGAAGAGCCGTCGATTGTTGAAGAAATTCAAAAGTACTTTAACCGGTACTATAATTATTATTCATGCGTATATGTTAAAAAGGACCCGCAGTTTCCAACCCTTGAGGGACAAATAAAGGTTTACTCATACGGCTACACGATTGACAATCTAATCCAGCAAGAGCTTAATCCGGAATCCGAATTGGTTACTACTCAAAAAATCAATCCGTTTTCTCTAACTCAGGGTAAAGATTTTGTACTCGTGATTAAGCGCAAGACTAAAGCGTGGCGGGATTTTAGCTCAAGTAAATTTATGAGCGAGGTAAGCCCACTTATTGTTACTCACGGCGAAAAGGAAATCCCTGTTTCAACCGATCCAAAGGTAATGCAATTCGTGACCGAGTTTTTTAAGAAAAATTCTCCAGACTTAAGCCAATACTTCTATAAGGACTGGACTGATTATGAGTATGAAAAAGTTGCAGAGTACGTCAAGGCAATCGTTCCGTATAAGCAAATTATCGATAACCTAATTAGCACTACCCGTGATGAACGTATGAAAAAACATTTCACGAATTCAAAACCTATTTCCAGGACTTCTGCTCCAGCCGGTGAGGCTCTTGAATTTTCTCCAGCACCACAGTCAAAGAGCTCTTCTTTAAGTCTAGAAGATGATGATTTGCTGGGAGCGGCGCCTTCTAAACAAGCCGTAAAGAAACAGGACGACCTTGACGATCTTTTTGCAGACCTATAAAAATTAATTTACGTACAATGGAAATACAACAGACCGGCCAACTTGACAACCTGGAAAGTGAACAGTCGCCAGTTATCACTACCCTCTTAGGTACAATTTCTTATGAATCTAGAGAAGATTACGATAACTTTTTGCAGAATTTAACTCTTGAGCACGCTGCAATAGTTTTGATCTCAGCAGCTAACTTCGCTCAGTCAAAGGGTATATTTACTCTAGATGAGGCAGAACTTATTGCAAACGCGATTAAGCGCTTAACCTCAAAGCCTCAAGAATCTGTGCAAGAAGAACAAGCTGAAGCAGTAAACTAATGAATATTATCGTTGACGGAAATGCTTTTCTAAATGTTGTTACCAGTATTGTTAAAAACATTCTGGCTAATGATAAGCGAGTCGGCGATAAGTACTACGTATCGGATCTTCTTTCAGAAGATACCTTTATCCTAAAACAGGCGAGCAAAGATGCATTTAGGTCATTTTCTTTGAATTATCTAGGTAGCATCTTTGCCCCGTTTAAGGAAAACATTTCATCCGTATTCTTTGTTTTTGACTCTAAAAGCTGGAGAAAAAAATTCATAAAGGACCATTTTCAAGAGCACGGTGAAGGCGACTTTAATTACAAAGGTCAACGTAAGTACGACGATAAAATCTATCTCTTTTTTGACTATTTTCAAACAGAGATTCTTCCAACTCTTTCAGACGAGTATGGAATACTTGTTAATCGGGTTCAAGGAGCAGAAGGCGACGATCTTATTGCTTACATCTGTGAAAATCTAAAGGAGGACATCTGCATTTGGTCAGTAGATAAAGACTTAACTCAACTTCTTGAGAGCTCATCACGCAAAGTTATACTGATCATGCCTAAAATGATGACAAAGTATAAGAAAATCTATACAACTAACGATTTTTCCGAAGTTTGTCAATCCCAAGAAGTAGACCTCTTTAACTTTGAAGCTGAGGCCATCGATAATTCAACCGTTTCTAATGTAATAGATGACTTGGTCAGAAAAGATTACCAGCACCTAAGAATCGATCCGACGCTGGATATCCTAACCAAGGTGATAGCCGGCGACTCTTCTGATAATATTCCACGTGCCCATCCAAAGCTTACAGCAAGCAAGGTTGTCAAGGTAATTGATCAAATCAAAGAATCAGTTATGTGGGCCGACATTAAGTCTAGGATTGATAGAAATGATCCAGAGTTTGCCAACCTATTAAATGAGGTTATCTGTGAGACTCTTAAGATAAAGGACCCAGGTGAATCTCTTACTATCAGAAATAATATCTCACGCAATCGAACAATAATTAGATTGAGCACTGCCTGTTTTCCAGCAGAAGTTACAGAAACAATATCTAACTCAATTAAATTGGAAAACCGTAGACGCTTTAATTACTTTAAATTCAAAAAAAACTATAAGAATTATTAATGGAAAGTTCAGAATTTATTCCACTATTTGAAAGAGTCCTAGTTAAGCCCAACATGGTTGAGACTCAAACTGAGACAGGTATAATACTACCAGTCGAATCACGTAAGCGCCCAAACTCAGGGACAGTTGTAGCGATAGGCCACATGGTTTCAAAAAACAGCGAATGTCCAATTAAAGCTGGAGACCAAGTTCTTTATCTAAGATATTCCGGAATGGACGTCAAAGTTAACGGGGACTTGCATCATCTAGTAATGGCAAATGACCTGGTCGCAATAATAAATAAAGATGCAGGAACGTCTATTGAAATAAGTGACTATGCTTAAATCATTTACCCAATTTTTAACTGAAGAAACTGATGAGGCTCAAGTAGACGTTAAAGTCTACTGCGATCTGGATGGGGTTCTTGTCGATTTTAATCGTGGTTTTAAGAAATTGGATGCAAATGATGATAAGCTAAGCCCTAGCGAGTATGAAAAGAAGCACGGCCTTGAAAAGATGTGGAGTATTATTGATGATGAAGGAGAGTCTTTTTGGGCAAATTTACGTTGGAAAAGAGACGGCCGCGCGCTTTGGGATTATATTAGGCGCTACGATCCAATAATATTAAGCTCACCAAGCCGTAGTAAAAACTCGATCGACGGCAAAATGAAGTGGATTAAGCGAAACCTTGGTATTAATCAAGCTGAGCCAACTAAATCCTCTAAGAAATGGGAAGAAGACAGCCGAATAATCCTTAGCCGCTACAAGTATAAATTCGCAAAAGGTGCAACCGATATTTTAATTGATGATACTCGGGAAAAGATTGATAAGTGGGTCGAAGCTGGCGGAACCGGGGTATTACATACTGACTCAACTGATACAATTAGAGTGCTCGAGGATATTATTTCCACGTTGAGCAAAAAGTAAGGTTCTCGGACCTAAACCGAGTGGTGGAGTGCCGATGACCAATCGGCCCTAATAAAAAAAGGACTCTTTCGAGTCCTTTTTTGTTTTTGATAAGCGGCTAAAGCTTAGAACGATGGAGTAAATCCGCTTGAATTTGAAGAAAGCTGACCTCCTGCGCGCGTGATGGTGATACGGTTGATGAACTTATGAATTCCGCGTGGGAAGTCAACAATTACATCAATAACACCTGCATTTGCTTCTAGAACTTCAACTGGGTTGTTGCTGTCGTCGAAGATTACTTCAGCGCTGGCAATACCTCTTGCGTTTTGAACCGCTGCCAAGTAGTTGGTAACCAGAGTCTTAACTCGCATTCTAGTAGTAGTATCATTGAAGTCGAACAGGAAGTTCAACAAGATACGCTCAATATCTCTTTCGATAATTCCAAGAGCCTCACGAACGTGAATGTTGTTGAGCGCAGACCTAACCTTCTGGTAACCTGTGTTATTGGAGAAGATCATAATTCCAAATCCACGGCGACGAACTAGTAGATTGAATCCAGCCGGCTCCAAATAATCACGATCCTCGTTTGTGAGATCAAATTCCAGACCAGTGATTTCTCCCTCAGTTAGAATTCCACGGCGACCGGCTACGATTGAGAACGTATTTCCTGAAGTATACTTACGCATGAAAGCATTTGCAACATACATTGCAGGCGGAACAGATTTGTTTTTACCTGCTTCAAATATTACAACGTTAGGCATAAAGTACGCAGAGTAAGAAGAAATAGGGATTCCGTTCTTATCTCCAGCTGCAAAGCCGAATAGGAATTGTGGATTTGCATCAAGATCTCCGCCGGTTGAAATAAATTCGGAAGAAACTAGACGAGTCGTAAGATCGATAAAGCTAGGATTAGGGTTTCTTTCATACTGAGCAATTGATGGAGCATTACAGATAGCTAGCGCTTTTCCGTGATTTGCTGCAAGTTGCACAAGCTGACTCTTCGAGTTTGAAGAGATTTGACCCTCAAATGAATCGATAAGATACCTAAAATCAACGGTCTCATTATCAGCAAGAGTTTGACCCAAATTACTTCCTTCCATTACGAAGTCCATGATGGTGTCCTGCCGAGTGTACGTACCGTCTGGATAAAGAGCGCCCTCGTCGATTGTTGTAGCAGGTAGACGTAGACCCTTAATGTTCTTAACGAAATTCTTGATACCCTTAATGATTTGGATATCATCGGATACGATTTCAATTCCAAGGTTATTAACATCATACGGCGGATCAACCGTTACTGTGTAGACCAGGTTCTTTACTCCACTAGTATCAGTTACAGTAGCGGACACGGTCCGAATGCGCAGATAGCGGCTACGCTGCTTATTATTGCCGTTTGTGTCTTTTGCAATTGCGGCCTTAATGTAGTATCCAGGCTTAATGAATTCATCTACTTCAGCACGTAGGGTTGCATTATATGCATTTGGTGAAGCGTTTGCAATTTCTCCCTTACTTGCATTACCGTAAAGAGTTGACTTTAGGGTTAGAATAAGTTTAGTAGGCAGCGGCGCAGAGTAAGAACTAAAATACGGACTAGTTGAACCCATATCCAGAACCTTAGAGAATGATTCTTGCGTTGCTTGTACTATTCTGACCTTATCATCGGTATCTAGGAGTTGAACGTCAGTCTGTGTTACTAAACCGATCGTGGTGTACGCTCTGATAACAACATATTTTACGTTGCTCGTCGTTGCGACCTGCGGACTTTCAACCTTTAGATAAGCAAGAGTTCCGCCGAAGCCGCCAGCTTCTGCATAGTTTAAGTCACCACTCTTAATGAATCCTCCAACACATGCATTGTAAAGCTTATCGCCTTCAGTCACGATCAGTTCAGTATTTGAACTAACCTCACGTGTGTAGATTTTATTCGATAGCCAGTTGGCTTGCGAACCTGGTGCAGCACCGTCTAGGTCAAAAAAGAAGTCTGATTCAACCGGCTTTTCATAGGAGAGAACACTAATCCTCTTAATTGCGTTTCCGCTATTGGAAGGATCTGCTACCCAGCCGTCATCAAACGAATACGTTGTGCCCTGATCTTCCCAGCCGTGTCCAACTAGGTCAATGCGCTGAGTATCAACGTCTTCATTTCCACCGGGCGTAAACGTTGCATTCGCCAAATTGATCATATCGATCTTTTTGTAATCTATTGCACAGAACAGGCCGGTTGTTGCGAATTTACGGTTAAATGCTGAATCTACTGTAGCATTTGAACCGGTCAAATCTCTAAAATCTGGAACAATGCAACCTTTAGTGCGATTAACCAGGGTAACTTCTTTAACCGATGTAAATGCGTCAACTTGCGAATCGATTAGGCCTTGCTCGGTAAAGTATTGGCTGTAAATCGGGTCGTTGGAAAGAGCTTTGTAATTGGTCCAGTCTCCTTCAACCGCAATAATTTCAATGAAAAGATTTGCAACGATTTCGTCTGGGTTAAGAAAATCTGGAACCTGCACCTTATCTCCAAGAAGACGATAATATTCTTTAACAGGAAGATTGTATCCAGTGGTATCAGCGATTCTTGTCCAAACCGTAACGTCCTTACGGGAAAGGTTAACAACCGTCAGTAGCTTATTTGCGTCCTTATCCGCTTCTCCGTATGTTGCGGGAGCAAGGATATAATCATCGCCGAGCTTAATGTTTTTGTACTTATTAACTGCATCAATATCAGCGAACCAGAGGCGCTGCGTGTTGAAGAAGTGAGAAATTTCATCAACGTTAGAGGTTGAACTCCATTCGGAATTTACCGATCCCGGTTCAACGTTGAATGTTGCAAATGCTGCAGTATCGCTTGAGGTTACCGGCAGAACATTAAGAGCGTAAACTGGCCCTTGGCGCAGAGCAACGTCCAGTGTTCTGTGGAAGTAACTTCCATACTTTTCTAATTTAAGGTCAGTTTCACCGTATACTGCGGCAAGTTCACGTGTGCTATTTAAGAGAACAACTGAATTAATTGGCCCCTTTTTGCTGCAACCAATTACAAGTCGGCCGGTCGAAATCGGAAGCGCTAGATTGCCACTTTCATCGATCTCAATGGTGTAAACACCGCTGGACTTGAATTTGTTCAAATTTAATCTTTCTGCCATTTTGTGTGCTTATTTTTTTTGAAGTTATTTATTTATTAGCAAGTTCTAAAAAATGAATTTTTTTAAAGTTGCTCAAATCTATTTGTTTACTTGAAACTATTTATTTTGAGAGCATGTGCGAAATATTGACTTTTCCAAAAACCAGTAGTTTTGAAAAATCCTAATCAGCTTATCGTGTATAATAATAGCAAATGGTAATAATCATAAAAAATGGAAAATAACTTTCAGCAGTGCGCACAGCTTGAAGTGCATGACGAATATTCAGAAATTAGAGAAAAAGGCGAAGATTCCCTGGCCTTTCTGTTTAACTTGCAAAAAGGCATTCAAGAAGAAGTCTACGGCCACAACTTCACAGAAATTAGGTCAAGCATTCGAAATCTAAAGAAATTTATTGATTGGAACGAAGAGGCTATTCGTGATGAGGATCGCGAGTTTCAAGCAGCCTTAACCGGGATCCATACCTATCCAGGTTGTTGGAAACCTTGGAAAAGTAAGCACCATGAGGCAATGGATAGGCCTCTATCTGCCTTGACTCAAGATGAGCTTAAGGAATTACAATACGAGTGGATCGATAAGCTGCATTTCATGCTTAATGAAGCGATTGCGATTGGCCTTACGCCGGAAACCATCACAAACTATTATGCTGCAAAAAACGCAGAGAACCGTGACCGCCAACGTCGTGGATATTAGGGTACAATAGTTACATATTGACATAAAAAATGATAGTTAGCACAGAATTTAACGGCAATGACTCAACCCTCGTAATATCATATTACGATGAAACTGGTAACATTGCTTTCATTAAGAAACCCATTCAGCAGCACGATCTATTTAACTGGGTCTTAACTCCAAATCCAACTGAATTCAGAAATTGGGATAACCGTTTTCTTAAGAAATCCCCCAATAAATGGCTAAGCCGGTTCAGATTAGAAGAGTTAACTCAAACTAGGCTAAGTCAATCTGAACTCGATATGATATACTCTGATCTAAGTCCAAAGAAATACTACTTGGATATTGAGATTCAGCTTACCTCAAACGATTTCCCAGATCCAGCCAAGGCTCTTATGCCAGTCAATCTCATAACCTTTGTTAATGAGGACAATGTTTGCTTTGTAATGTCGACAATGAAGTCTCTTGAGCAAAATGTCGTTTCTCAAATGGAATCAGAAGTTAACGAATACTTTATTGCGCATGGTCAAAAGTTTACAATAAAGTATCTCTTTTTTGAGAATGAGGTTTCGCTCATGCAAACGTTCTTTCATAAGGTTTTGCCGAAAATTCCTTTTTTAACAGGGTGGAATGTTATTAACTTTGACTGGATTTATCTTCTGAACCGGTGCAAGCGGTTGAATATTGAGCCCATGCAGACAATGCCATGTAAAAAAACAATCGGTCAAGCAAAGCTACCAATTCACTTAGGTCTATTGGATTACATGGAAGTTTTTATGAACACCAAGCCATATAAAGTTGTTGAAAACTATCGTCTCGACTATATTGCAAATTTAGTTCTAGGTACGCGAAAGCTTCATCATGAGTACAGTAGCATGATGGAAGCTCAGCAGGACGTTGAAAATTTCGTAAAGTATAACATCATTGATACAATTCTAGTAAAGCTTATTGAAGATAAGCTTGGTCTACTTGACGTTGCTTTCGCAATCTCTAAGTTTGCAAAAGTTGATGTTTCAAAAGTGTTTAGCGCTGTTTATATTACCGAAACTCTCATGTGTCGAGAGTTCTTAGAAAGAGGCAAGTACATGGCCAGCGATCGTCGTGAAGTTGAAAAAGAAGCAACCTATGACGGCGCGTACGTCGCTGAGCCCAAACCAGGCTACTATAAGTATGTTTCCTGTTTTGACTTTGCCTCAATGTATCCAAACATACAAATACAGTTTAACATTTCGCCAGATGCATACTTAGGCAAAACCTCGCCCTCTACTGCTCAAACTGACGATACTGTAATAACCAAAAATAATACGATTTTCACCAAAAAGTTCGATTCAGCGGCAAGAGCAATCTTGACTCGACTGTATAACGGCCGAGTTGAAACTAAAAAAGAAATGAAGGTTCTTGAAGACCAGGCGCAAGGTGAAAAAACTACTAAAAATACTTAAGAAGTTTATGACAGGTTACGACATCGATTCCCTAATGTCAATTAAAGATACTTTTAGGGGAAACAATTTTCAATGGGTTAAGACATCCGACCGCGCAAAACTTGGAAAAATAGTTCAAGTAACAGACGTTTTACCTGGAAATAGAGGCAGTTTTATTGCGCAGTTATCGGACGGAACGCGTCTACCGACCGACCAGCTAACAAATAGCCTTATGATGATTATGGATGATCAGCCGGCTATGTCAATATCCGAAATACTTTCAATTAACGAAGTGCCTAGTATAGATGAGCCGCTTAGCGTTTCATCCGATATTCCAACTGACGTTGCTAAGGAAATACTGGAACAAAGAGTTGTTCAGAAAAAGATTGAGACACCTCAGCCTTCTCAAGCTGATACTAGATCATCCGATCCTGGAGATCTTTTTGGAATGTTTTCTTTAGAAGAAACAGACTTGAATTTAACCGTTTCAATCAAATTACCTGCGAAAACCTTGCTAAAGATGATGTACTCAAACTCTCAAGACAAGGATGAATTTTTGAATAAGCTCTCAGCCTATATAAATAATAATGTAACGGTCGAGTCCATTAAATCATCAATGAAAAAGAGCCTTGACCCGGATAAAAAGAAAAAGGTTTAATGCTTTCACCAGTTAAGATAACCAGAACTGTTACTCCAATACTAAATGGACAATTTGACGTAGTTTCTCTCAGTCGAGAACAACATAAGGCTGAGAGGCTCGTTAGTAAAGCAAACCACATTGCCGTGATACCATTCGATTGTTCACAGGACGGCAAAATAAAGTCGATTTACGGACTCAAATTCGATAATCATGCAACTGGTCAAAGGGACGTCACTCTTTTAACTGATTCATTTGATTCAGGTAAGGACAAAACAGCGTACGACGCAGTTTTTAGACTCTTCCTGGAAGAAGCAGGCGTCAATCTTGAAGAAGCCGGCGTAATTGAAGATGATGTTTTTTACCTCGGCTACATAACTAGTTCAGTGCCAGTTAGTTCAAAATTCAAGTGCTTTGCGGTAGATCTAACGAAGCTGGCCGGCCCAAAATCCAAGTTGGAATTCACTAGAAATCTATCAAAATCCAACTTTGAAAAAGATTCTTCCGAGATAGCTCGGATAGGCTTTAATCAAGTCGTGAACGGCGATTTTTCCGATTCAATGATTTTATCTGGAGCATTTCTCCTCATTTCATATTTTAGCTGAAACTAGGTTGAATTTCAGTGTAAAATATTGCTGAAATCAAACTATAATTAATAATGGCTAAAAGTTTAGACGCATTCGCGAAATTCAACGATCTTCTTGAAAAAAAGATAAAATCCAAGATAGAAATTCGAGGATTTTCGGACATCGACGAGTACATACCAACTGGTAATTACCTTCTTAATGCACAAATGTCTGGGTCTCTTTTTGGCGGCTACCCAAACACTCGGAGTATTGGCATAGCTGGCGATTCGGGCGCAGGCAAGACCTTTTTGTGCCTAAATGCAGTCAGGGAATTACAAGCAAAAGGATACGTTGTATTTTATATTGATACGGAGGGTGCAATTGATTCGTCTGACTACGTTAAATTCGGGGTTGACCTAACCAAATTGAAGTATTTCCGTATGGGTCTTATCAGCGAGGTCAAATTTTTCGTGAACGACCTCATCGAAACAATTAAGGAGAACCCAGGCTTAAAAATCGCGCTGTTTGTCGATTCGGTTGGTATGCTCGATACTGACAAGAGCAAAACTGACATGGAGAAGGGCAAGAATGCCGGCGATATGGGTCTTCGAGCTAAGGAAATGCGGGCGCTCTTTAAGAGTTTTACGCTAGATCTATCGAATTATCGAGTACCTTTCATTTTCACAAATCACACCTATGCATCAATGGACCAATACACCCCAAAGGGTATTGCCGGCGGCGGTGGCCCGGAATTTTCAGCATCAATCATTCTAATGTTGAGCAAAGGAACTCTGCGCGATGAAAATAAAACAACGACCGGTATAATCGTTAGGTCGAAAACCAAGAAAAATCGACTCGCCAAGCCAATTGACATAGAATTTCACATATCCTTTCATAAGGGTATGAATCCGTATGTTGGGCTTGAACAGTATGTTACTTGGGAAAACTGTGGAGTTGGTAGAGGCAATAAATTAACCGAAAAAGAATTCGCCAAGCTTAAACCTGACGAGCAGGAGCTTTGTTCAAAATTTGAGCTAAATGGCGAACCTTTTTATTTTTTACCCAAGAAGCTGGGCAAAACCTATTTGATTAGGCATAATGGCGATGAGGTACCAGTCAAAGAATTCTTTTCATCCAGGCTTTTTACGGCTGACGTTCTTAAGGAACTTGATGAAAGGGTGATTAAACCTACATTTAAGTTTCCGGAGACTCAGGATGGAATCGATAATTTAGAAAACGATGAATTAGAGGATCTAACTGAGGAAACCTATGAAATTTAAGATTAATCGGGGCTTGCCAATAAAGTATGCCCTAAGTCTTCATCAGGCGGTACCCGGCTATCCAACTCACCAAGATTTTCTTTTTGACGTTTCGGCTCACATCGTTAGAGTAACCGAAGTTAAGAGTAAAGACTGGGATCCAGAGGACATTAAATTTTCCACAAAGACGCTTAAGTATGTTTTCGGAGAACACATGCATGAAGAAGTTTTTGTTTCAAAAATAAAATCAATTCTGTCAGATCTTCTTGCCAAAGGTATTCTGGAAAAACGCGGAGAATTTATTTTTATACCCAATTCAGAATTTTCAAAGTACTATTTACTAGCATAATGCTTTTTGCATAAACCATCATGATGATTGACTTTAAGGAAAATATTGAGCTGCTTGAGAAAATAATCTTTAACTTCGTTCTAACCGAAGACGACGGCGATGTTGTAATCAAGCCTAAGAACTATGACTCTCTCGACAAAAGAGAGGTTATTCCAATGATCAAGGCACACTACTTCAACGATGATACTTTACAAAGGCTTTATCGTGAAGCTAAAAAGTTTTTTCTTGAATACAAAAAGGTCCCAACTCGAAACGAACTTAGGGAACTTGCTAATCTTGCCAATCTTGACCTACCTGCAGCTAAATTCGATAAGGTTTTTGAAGTAGATCTAACGAGCTACAATTACGACTTTTTGTTTAAGTACACAAAGTCGTTTATCTTTTACAAAAATCTCAATGAGTCAGTAATAGACGTTCTAACGTATCTTAAGACGACTGATATTAATCCGGATAACGTTGAAATAATCACGGATGAGGTTAGGGCAAAGTTCAATGATAAGCTAAATGTTTCTTTTACGAGCGCGGACTCGGGCCTTAATTTTTTCAACTCAATTGATCACATCCAGCTTTCAAAAGCAGGCAACCCAACCGGCTTCAAGTTCTTTGACAAGACTTTAGGCGGCGGCTGGAATCCAAAGACATTGGTTGTTTTTCAAGGCCGGCCTAAGGTTGGAAAATCAATGGTTCTTTCTAATATCGCAGGTCGAGCATTCGTTTCCGGCTGTAACGTTGGGATAGCAACGCTTGAACTATCCGATCGAAAATACATGAAGCGACTGGGCTCAATGGTTCTGGATATTCCGTTCAAGGATTACGATTCAATGCTAGACCCAAGCCAAGTGAAAGAGGTTGAATCAAGAATGAAAAATCTCAAAGATACAGTTTCGACCCTTGGTGAATTGGTTGTTAAGGAGTTTCCAACTGGTACAGCATCAGCAATTGATGTTGAAAACTATTTTCTAAAAGTTCAGCAGACTACCGGTAAAAAGTTTTCAGTGATAGTAGTAGACTATATCAATCTTATGAGACCTCTTCGCGAGCAGGGTAATGTTTACGAAAAGATCAAGGTGATTTCTGAGGAACTTAGAGCGGTTGCAATCCGAAACGAATGGTGCATCATAACTGCTACTCAAATCAAAAGGGACGCTGTCGATGATCAGGATCTAAGCATGTCAGATATTGCTGAATCCTTTGGTCTTGTTCATACAGTAGATTCTCTTTTCGGTCTTATTCGAGGACCGATGGAAAAACGAATGAAGATAAAGCTTATTGCAAATCGAGACGGCGGCTACAATGAAAGTTTCAAAATGTATAGAATGAGTTATGAATTTGCAAAACTAATTGAGGAAACCGATCCAGCGTCAGAATTCTATTCAGACGATGACGATACTCAAAACCTCGAGAATCAAATGCGAAGTCAATATCAAACTGCTCAAACTACACTACCGCCTAATTTCGTTCCATACGTTCCAAGCGGCGGTGAATTTGAGCATAAGCCAAAATCAACGAACTACGATGATATTTTGAGCATGATCCAATAAAAATACGCTGAATACACTATGAAAAACGGAAAAGACCCAATAGATTTTGAGGATTTAGGTTTTGAGGACCAAGACAGCTACTCAGAAGATGAAGATTTTGATTCGTATTCTCCGATCGATCTAAGCGATGAAGACGATCCAATTGAGCTAGCGAGACGAAAGGATCGATACGCCTCTCTTCGTAAAACTGATAAAATCTTCAACAACTCCTACAACTTGGGCCAAAATGCGTCAGACGATGATGCAAGGCCGTCTCTTAACATAAAAGTTGATATTAGTTCACCTCACTATCATCTGTACGATAGAGATCAGTACTCTGATCACATTGACGACACCATTACGCAGTACGATATTGACAAATATGTATCGGACTCTGATGAAATCCGGGAAATTCTAGGCGCACCTGGAGAGAAAAAGAAGTTTACTAAGATTGAGATAAACTCTCTATTTAAGATAATATTTGATGGAGTTAAGGTCGGCGAGCACTCAAGTTTTTTCGTGAGCCCAATACACGTATTAGACGCAATCTCTTCTTTAACCAACATGGAGTATAAAAAGCTGTTTGATATGCTAAGTTATGATTACAAAGAAACTTTGCTTCTTGAACTCAATAAAAAATACGGGTTTTTGGACAAATCTTCTCGCAACAGTAAGATGTTTTAACTTATGAAATTAACAAATATTCGAAAAATAAACATAGTAGGAGATCTACACCTAGGCATTAAAAATAACTCAGTAGAATGGTTAGAAATTCAAAAGGATTTCTTGTTGGACTTTTTAATCAAGCGAGTAGACGAGGATTTTGATCAGGACAGAGATATTTTAATACTTGAAGGCGATATATTTCACTCGCGCGAATCGATTAATGTTAGAATCCAAAATGAGGCTTTTTCAATATTCAAAAAGCTTGCTGACAAATTTAAGCGCGGAATATACATAATCGTCGGTAACCACGATGTCTATTACAAAGATAAAACTGAAGTAAATTCGCTTAAATCATTAAGCCACTTATCGAATAATATCCATGTTTTTGAAAAGCCGGATATTTTAACGATTAACGATAACCATTCCTTTTTAATGCTTCCGTGGATAGAGGACCTTGAGCGCCTTTCGAGCACAGTTAATGATTATCGTAATCTATGTAAATACATTGTTTGTCATGCTGATATAAAGGGCTTGCGATTTAATAAATGGACGCAAGTTGACCACGGCCTCGACGTCGAAGCTCTTTCAACCTATCGACGTGTTTTCAGCGGACACATTCATCATCGTCAAACCGTTAAAAATGTTGTTTATACTGGCACCCCATATCAAATGGATCGGGGCGATTCTGGTAACACAAAGGGTTTCTATCAGCTTGATGTAACTGGCTCAAATCTTGTTGAAAAATTCATAGAGAATACTCAATCTCCAACTTTCGTTAAATTTGACGTAATGTCAATACTTGAAATGACTCACGACGAAATTATTGAAAAGTTTAACAATAACTTTGTCGATGTTATGATCAATGTTAATTTTGCAAGTCGCTTCCCTGTTACCCGATTTCTTGAAGAAATTCTAAAATCGACTCATCGTAAAATTGAATTTTTTACATACGTCGATCAAACTCAAGCTGAGGCCGAAATGAATGCTGAGTTTAACCCAGAAGAAGGCTTTAACATCACCGACATTTTTAAGATGTATGTAAAAACCAGAGATTATCCTCAAGCTTTTAGAAATGATCTCGCTAAAAAGTTTGTGGAAATTCACCAATCTGCTAAACAAAATTCTATTTAGTAAATGGAACCATACGTAAGCAGAGCAATTCAAATCGTTAAAACGCGCTCGGACTTTAAAGTTATAGCCAGAGAGCCAATACCTTCTCAAACAGTCGTCGAAATATGTTCAACATATCAAATAACGAACAAGCTAGCGATTCTAATGAGTAAAACAAATCCGATTTTTGAGAAAAAGCTAATCATTGATAAAGCGGAAGTAGATAAGGAATATCAAATTTTTGCAGAGCTTGGCGAAATGGAGCTAACTAGAAGACTAGACGCGGGCATAATTTCGCCAGACGAATATTCAAAGATCTTGGCTTCTAGGGTTAATTTTAATTCTCTGCTAGAAGCCAAGACACACGTAATTCCACTCGGCAATGGTCTACTATATTCAATAAGCGATTACCCAAACATAGTTAGGGAATTTAACTCAGAAACTAAACTTTGTTTGTTTAGAACGGTACAATACATTCAGGAAGGAACGGAACTTTCCTATTTTAGTTAATATTTAATGAAAATCAAGAAATTCTCGTTCAGGAATATATGTTCCTATGGTAATAAACTCCAAACTTTTTCTTTTTCAGAAAATCCGCAATTAGTTCTCATTCAGGGAAAGAACGGCTCCGGAAAATCCTCAATATCTGATGCGCTAACTGTTTCAATTTACGGTAAATCCGCGATTCGTAGAACAAAGGAAATACCTAATCGTATTAACAAGAACGCATACACTCATGTTGAATTTTTAACAGGAAACGGTGATTCAGTTGAAATAGAAAGAGGCATTGAACCAAATTTCTCAAAGCTCATGATAAATGGAGCTGAGCACAATTTGCCGGATAAGCGCAGAGTTGATGATTTCATCGAAGAGGAATTAACTAAAATACCTTTCAATGTTTTTTCAAATACGATTAGTTTATCAGTTAATGACTTTAAGAGCTTTGTTAAACTTAGCCCATACGACAAGCGCCAAATAATCGATAAGATCTTTGGGCTAGACATAGTTAATGATATGTCTAGAGTGGTTAAAGATGAGCTTCGGGATATTAAAGCATCCTCCCAATCAATTGAAACCGCTATTCAAACAAATGAATCTTTACTTGAAAATTCTAGAGCTCAGCTAGAAAATCTAAAGCAGGATATTTCTTCAGCGAAAGACGTTCGAATAGGCGAAATAAACTCAGAGATTGAGTCGTTAACGAAAACAAAGAGTGAATACAAATCAAAGTATTCAGAATTAACAGTTAGCGTTCAGGATCTTGAGAAAAAGATTTCGGACGTGCGCGATACCAAATCAAGCATTCTATTGAATGTTAGTGAGATCCAGAAAAAACTAGACCTATACTCAAAAAATAGATGCCCGCACTGCCTATCCGATCTCACGGACGAGGCCCACATCGGCATAAAGGATAAGCTCATCGATAAGAAGGAATCGCAGTCTTCCAAATTGCCTTTAATCGTTGAGGAACTAAACACAATAACCGCGGAACTTTCATCCATAAAAAGTGAGCTTAGCCAAGCCCGAGATAACTTTTATCAAATCGACGGACGCCTTGCTCCCTTAAAAAGAGAGCTAGAATCTCTGTCTAAAGAGTCTAATTCTCCGGAAAACGGAACAAGCCATTTGAATTCCATCATTGAATCTTTGCAATTTGAAATAGACCGTCTAGCGACCGACCGCTCTCAGCTTACCGATAAGCTTGCAATTTCCCAAGAGATGGACGTTATACTTGGAGATAATGGAATGAAGCGCTTGCTTATGAGTCAAATCATTCCAATGTTAAATAAAAAGATCTTAAAAACTTCAAAGCTTTTAGAGTTCAAATTTTCTTTTGAGTTTGATCTTGATTTTAATCCGGTTATTACGCATTTAGGGATGCAGATTTCGCCAGACTCTCTCTCAGCTGGTGAGCAAAAAAAGATGAACTTGATCGTTCTTTTATGCATTCTTGAGCTTTTAAAGCTTAAGCATCATAAAGTTAATTTGTTATTTTTAGATGAAGTATTTTCATCGCTTGACGTTGAATCGATTTATAGAGTAGTTGATTTGCTCAAAACCTTTGCCAAGAAATATAATATGACAGTGTTCGTAATTTCTCACGATCCATTGCCTGAAGAATTTTTTGATATGAAGTTGACTATTGAAAACGTTGACCATTTTTCAGATATTTCATTTGGGTAAACCTTTGTCAAACTTTTAGTATATTTTAATTATGTTAGTATTTAAAGCCGAATCTTTTTCAGAGTGTTATCGTGAGTCTATTTCTTTTCTTTTCGCAAATGGAATAGAGAATTCTGCGCGCGGGACTAAGAGCACTGAATTATTAGACGTTGCCTTAGAAATAGCAGATCCGCGTCAGTGCTTTTACCTAAACGAAGAACGCGGCTCTCAAAAGAAATACATCGCTGCTGAACTACTATGGTATTATTCTGGCAGAAATGACGTTGCATTTATTTCAAAATGGGCTAAATTCTGGGAATCAATACAAAACCCAGACGGCACTGCTAACTCAGCATACGGTAATTTAATATTTAAGAACCCAGAAGGACGCGGCCCGACTCAATATCAATGGGCCATACGATCCTTAATAAAGGATAAGAATACGAGGCAAGCGGTGATGCACTTCAATCGACCGGCTCATCAATACTTTGGTAACAAGGACTTTGTTTGCACTATGTATGCGAATTGCCATATTCGTAATAATAAATTCTATATGTCGGTTTTTATGCGAAGCAATGATGCCATTTGGGGAACACCAACCGATGTAGCCTTTTTCTGCTCTCTACAAATTCAAATGTTCCAACATCTTAAGATCGTATACCCGGATCTCGAGTTGGGCTCCTATACTCATGTTGCAAATTCTTATCATGTATACGATCGACACTATGAGTTAGTTAAAAAAATGATGGAAACGGAGTTCATTCCAGAATCGATTCCAGGAATAGTTTCAAATCTAATCGAAGTAGATGGACAGCCGAGCCAAAGTCTACAAACTCTAATGGATGCGATTCTCTCAAACGAGGAAAGCTACCTTATTTTCCAAGACGGTAACGATCTACTGAAATGGATTTATACTCACGCAATAAAATCATAATCGTGCAAAAGCAACACCGAATCGACATAGCCTATATTAAAATGGCCCAAATTTGGGGAGAACTCTCGACCGCTTTTCGAAAAAAAGTAGGAGCTCTCATTGTTAAGAACAATACCATCATATCCGATGGCTTTAACGGTACCCCATCCGGTTTTGAAAATGAGTGCGAGTATGCGGTTCATAACGAAGACGGCTCCTTTAAGGAATACAAAACCAAATGGTACGTTTTGCACGCTGAATCGAATGCCCTTGCTAAAGTAGCTAAATCAACTCAAAGCTGTGATGGTGCGACTCTATACATAACTCTTTCTCCATGTAGGGATTGTAGCAAACTAATTCTTCAGTCAGGCATAAAGAGAGTTGTATATTCTGAGGAATATCATGACCTAGACGGCCTCGATTTCTTAAGACGAGCTGGGATTGAAGTTAAAAAAATAGAAACTGAATGATTGACCTTCCCAGGATTATACAAGTCCTTTTTGTTAGAGATCAAAAGCTCTTATTACAAACAATTCAAAAAAAGGGCAAAACTGATTATCTGCTAAATGTTTCTCGTATAATAAAGGAGAAATTTGAGCAAGATATACTTGTTCCAAATAAAATACAGTCCTTTTTAATAAATTACGAGATAAAAAAGCTCATAGATAAAGCAGTTAACGTTAGAAATCGCAAATACCAAAGAATAATTTATGTGAATCCTAACATCACTCCAAATGCTATACTAAACACAATAGACTTCCTAAATGGCTCATACGACGAGGTTCGATTTGAACCGTCTTTGATCGATAATGATGAAGACTTTATCGGCCATCCGAGTCTATTTGAAGTAAAAAAGGGGCTTTAGAGAGCCCCTTTTCTTTATGCCATAATAGTCGCCTCTTTTTCTTTGATTAACAGGTCGTATGCTCTAGCCAATCGAGTCATTCCAATTCCTCCACCGAATCTTGGAAAGAATTTGTGCTTAAAAAACTCCTCTAGTTCTTTTTCAACTCGTTCTTTGCCAAATAACTCAAATAACTTTTCAGAATATTTTCCGTCTTCTATTGTATAGAAGTTTTCTCGCATATCGTCAATATTACAACTACGCTCAGCTGAGCCAATTGTTTCTTGACCATATAGGATGACATCTGCTTTATTGTAAATTCCATTGCCTCCGTGTTGCATATTCCAAAATGGATTAGTTCTTCTCGGGAAATGTTGCAGTGAAATAACGGACCCCTTTTCATCCCACATTCGCTGCTCATGCTCGTTTTCAAGAATTTGAGCACCGCCGTACTCTTGACAAACGTCATCATACTTAACCTCAACTGCTTCATCGAATCCAAGATGCGCAAGAAGTTCTGCTTCAAGCTTTAACATATCTCCCATCGTTCCCTTTGATTCAAATTCGAACATTGGAAATATCAGTTCGTGACGACCCGGAATAGGATCCTTTTCTTGACGGTATGATGTTGAAATGCAAAAACATCCAGCCCATTCAGGATTTTTTAGCAGCTCATATTCAAGCCACATTTGGCCAGTCTGGGGCAACGGCCACACGTTACCTTGATAGTTGAATGTTGTTATTGAATGAGGGTTTTCGCAAGCTGCTAGAATCGATAAGCGAGATTGAGTTGGGACTTCAACGAACCCTTTTTTCAAAAAAAATGTCCTCATCTTTTGGACAAGGACATGGTAAGAATTTGTGTTAAACATAGAAATTTTTTTTTTGGCCCATTACTGGGCCATTGAAAAAATCATGATATTTTATTAAAATTATAGGTCTTCTTCGGATTCGTCAGATTCAGATTCTTCGTCCGACTCGTCTGATTCTTCTTCATTGCACATCTTTTTAACGGCTGCGCAAAGAAGGTCGCACACTTCGCTTTTATCTTCGATTTCCATTTTTTCCATAATAGAATCGATCATATCGCTTAGGTCATCTCCAAATTCTTCGATCAGGGATTCAAGCTTTTCTTCATCTACTTGAGGTTCCATTTCAGAATCATTTGCCATATCTGGCATATCTTCCATATCGGCATCGTCTGTTTCTTCGGCTTCGTATGCTGTGAAATCTTCATTAACGAACTGTTCAAATCGAATAATTCGGCCTTCTTCTACTGCATCAACTGTTGCAATTGTTGGTTTTGAGTACATTGGTTCAAATGGTTTTTTCTTTGCGTCTCTTGAGACTTTATCGCGAGTCACGGCTTTCCAGGTCGGATCGTAGTTGTGCCTAAATTTTCCGTTTCCACCTTCAAAGTCGGAATTCCGATCGATCACTCTTTGATATCCTGCCAAGGTTTGGCGCTTAGAAGTGTCAAAATCCGACTTTTCTGATGGGCCGCCGAAGGACTTACCCTTAAGATTAGTCCATCGATCCATGGATGGATTATCGCGGCGTTTAACATTAAACATGTCCATCGGGCGTTTAATTATTTTAATTATTGACCGACTCTGGTGTCGACATATTGATCTGCGATAAACGGCACAGTCAGTGACCAGATTGAAGCATTTCCATCTGCTGAGTAATCAAGAGTTTGCTCGTTGAATTTACCTGAATCCAGGAATACTGGAGCAAAAACAAAATCACGATAAATTGAACCAGTTCGGTTAAATTGTGTAATTTGGATAGAAGCTTCATCCCCTGTAACGCCCGAGTAATCTTTCTTAAGACCTTGTGCTCCTGTCATTGGGTTAAAAATAAGATCAGCCCAAGCGCGGAAGGCGTTATAGATATAGTTATCGTTATCATCGTTCAGGTTCAACTCAAATTCAATGCTGAATTTGTGAAGGGTTGTTGCAGGACGAGCCGCAGCGTATGCCCTCTCAGAAAACTTATATCTCTGCGTTACTATCTGACCGCCGGCATTACCTGCAAGTTCAGGAAGAGATGTAACTTTTTTTACGTGTTCTAATGTTAAATCGTTTTCGAATCCGATTTTAGCTTTTACAGCTGGTGGAGGAATAATGATCACCTCAAATTGATTAAGGTAAATCGGTTCAAACCTTCCAGGTCCAGCCGCTGAATTTTTGAAATGTGGTAAACCAGCCATCGTAATTGATTTTTTTGAAGTTATTTATTTGGCGCCGCTTTAATTTTCTCGAAATTATCAGCGGAAGCTATCTCTTTTTCCATCTGGGTTCCTTTTACTAGAGACCGAAGGTCGACCAGGAAGTTTTCAGATTCTCTATCGGACTCAGACTTAGGCACGACCGCTTCTTCGCTAGGTGTAAATCTAAGTTCAATAGAGGGTAATATGTCAACCAGCGCATTAATTCCACTTTCTGAATTAAAATCCGAATATTCTAAATCGATCTTTCTACCCAGAGTTCCACTCATTTGAACGACTGCCCTAATTTTATTTGCGTTTTGGTTCGTTGTTGTACCAGCCTCACGCACCATATTATCTGAGACTTTGTGTACTATTTGAACATCTCCAATGCCGCCACCCCTTCTTTGAACATCGATTAATTTTAATCTTTCTCCAATTACTTCAACCGAATACGAAAAATCGGATGCGTCTGTTTTGTCAGATTCATCCTCTGATGATTTATTGTCTTCTGGTGAAGAGACCTCAGTCTTTTCTGTGGAAGTGGCCGGTGTGTTCTTAGGCGAATCGGGCAAGGCAGTTGAGGCGCCCATTCCAACTTGAGTAGATGCCTCAGTTACAACTTTAAGTTCAACTAATTTAGAATCGATTATACGGTTAATGCGATTAATAACGCCCAATATTTTTTGAATATTTGTATGGTTAAAATACGTTGCTAAGCCGGAGGCTTTTGTGTATAACAAATCAGGATAGATCTCAACCGAGTGCAATTCGATGTTTTGCGAATTTTGATTCCACTCAGGCTGCATTCCTTTACCTGGAGAATCCCAAGTAATATTAAAACTTACAATCGACTCAGCTATTACACCATCTCCTACCATTCTTATCCAACGTTAGTATCGCCTTGGAATTCCTTTCCGCGATTAGCCTTTTTCTTTTCTGGATTTACCGGTTTATAGTTCGCCCAAATTTCATTATAGATTCGACATGATGCTCCCATAAAATTAACAATACCTACGTATTTCTTACGGTCGTCGCCTTTCATCTTCGATATCTTTTTTCCGATCAACCGGGCATCGTCTAGATCGAGCTCTTCGTCGTCGGTTTTACCAACGAGATCCTTTAATGAATTAGATTCCTTGACATAGGACTCAAACGTTAAATAAACTCGTTCCTTACGGTTATCAAGCATCGATCTACGATTATTTTGGAAGTTTAGACATCTTAGCATCAACCGAACGATTGATAGCCTTTCCTTTAAGGGTAAGCCCAGCCGTTTTAGTATCTACCATTTTCTTAGGAGCACTTCCTTTACCCTTAGGCAGATCAGACATTTCAGGTTTTACGCTTTTTGAAATAGCGCTCCCCTTTCCCTTCGGCATGTCAGCCATTTCCGGCTTAACCGACTTGCTTGCACGTTTTCCAGATTTTGGAGCGTCAGTAAGTTTAGTATCAACCTGCTTGGTAACAGCCTTGCCTTTAACGTTCACATCTGCAAGGTTTTGTGAATTCTTCTTTTCAAGAAGGTATTCGCGATAGTTAAGAACAGCTTTCATCGTTTTTAAGTATTTTTGTCTTTTATTTTTACAAAGGTAAGCTATTAATTTAGCTTAAGCTAGGTTATTTATTTGAGCACTCTCAATAAAAAGAAAAAAGGCCCTCGTTTGAGAGCCTTTTTATAGTTAACTAGACTATTCTTAGTTAGTGTAACCAGCGGAAGGACGATAAGAACCGGTGAGAACACCAAGTCCATTAACTTCCATCGTGATGTATTGAGTTTCAGGATGCCATCCAGCCTCTGTGATAGCATAGCGAGACTTCATACCGATCTTTGGAGAGAAAGTTCCCTCAGCGATTGTCTGAAGAGATTCAGCCATGATATACGGCAGGAATTTAACACCAGGCTCCTCATCAGCACCCTTACGACCGATGTGAATGCGGTTATCAGAGAACTTCAGATTAGGATCAACGTATACAGTCAGACCGTGAACCTTACCTGCAGGGTAAAGTTGACCAGCAGTTGACGGCAGATCGTTATTGAATGGAGCGAATGAATAACCAGCAACATCTGCAAGAGCTGAAGCAACACGACCGTTAGTTACGATGTAGGTACCAGCTCCGAAACGACCACGGTGATAGATCAGGTTAGCCATTTCAAGAATTTTGGTTACAATACGACGCTGAAGGGTTGAAGTGTTTTCAAAGCCGGTTGAACCAACTGTCAGATCGACATTACAGATATTAGGAGCGCCGGAGTTACCTTCAACGCTTTCAATTGTTGCTGCATGATTCTTACCTAGTGCAAAAACGCGATCTACGAGCTTCTTGTTGATTGACTGCGCGAGTTCGTTAACTGCAACGTTCTCAAGCATTGAGATAACGTCGAAGTTCCAAACGCGATTCAGATCCTGAATCTGCTCAACAGTAGCTGAGATAGCGATTTGATCGCCCTTAGCTTCGATGAACTTGGTGAACATGCGAAGACCCATTTGGCGGAACTTAGAAGCTTCACCATTAGCGCGGGTCATACCTTCCATCTGAGTTCCAGTAGAACCTAGGAAAGGTCCGTTGAAATCAGTTGTTGCATAAGTGTCGTCACTTACTGACGTAAAGCCGGAGATGTGGTTTTCGAGAGCAGAAACGAGTTCCACAGTAGTGGTCCCATCTACCCAGGTTGCAACGTTTGCACCTGAAACAGTTGTAGCAGATGTGAAAGGACCAGCAATGTTGATATTTCCACCACCGACTTGGAAGATCGCAGTAGAGGCTGTTCCGGTAAGCTCTTGAGCATCAGATGCAGCAATTACTTTGAAGATAGGATCGCCATCGATGCGAGATTTCCCAACGTACTGGAGAACCAGATTATCGCTTTCGCTTACACCATAGTTTGAACCCTCAACGAAAGCAGTTGAAATAGTAAGGTTCTTAAACTTAATCAGATAAGGCTCATACGGCTTGTCAACGTTACCGCCCTGATAAACGTAATCCAGGTAAGGCAGGAAACCTACAGGCGAATCCATAGGAACAACTCCTACGAGATCAAAACCAATAGTTTTAGCTGCAACCTGAATAGCTACCGGAAGAAGGCTTGGGAATTTATCACCAGAGCCAGAAGCGGCAGAACCGTAACCGGCCTTAGTTAGAGAACCTGCTCCATATCCGCTAAAAGGTGTTTGACTGCTAGTGGGAGCTACGATGCCGCCCATTGCACTAATTGAACCAGGCTGCTGAAGGAAAAGTCCGGGTGCAGCTTGTGCTTCGTTAATCATTCCGGCATTATCGAAAATAGCATGGTTGTGAGCGTAATCAACGAGCCAAGGGCGGTTGCTAACGTCAGCGCCATAACTTTCCAACACCGGCGTCCAGGTTTCAGAAACTGAAGAATCGTTCAGCTTTTTGAAAATTTTTGTTGCCATTTTGTTAAAAATGTTTTTTTAGTTTTTTGCTCTTCTTTTGAGAGCATCCAAGTAGCTATTAGAATAGCCTCTTAGACTTTGATTTACTTGTTCTAACGAAATGTAACCTTCTTTACCTTGGCTTTCGTTAATTGAGTTATTATTTATTGTGGTTTGAAGTGCAATTCTCTCGTTAATGCCTCTTAGATCACGAGAATCCCAGAAAGCTTTTGCTTGGTAAGGCGTATTAATTACCTTATTAATTGCCTGGGCAGCGATCCAGTTCTTTTCATTTTCGTTCATGCTCTCATAAACTTCTTTATACTTTTCAGGCATAAACTTGATGTAACCGGGAGTATTTTCAACCTCTCTATTCATAACTTGCTCCATGATGTTTATCACGTCAGCTTCGTTAAAGAAGATAGCGCCCTTCATTGTTTCAACAATCGAAGTTTTAGTTGCTTGATCAAGCGAATAGAATTTTTGACGATTAGACTCGGTCAGTAGCTTAAGGAAAGGATACTTATTCTCAAGAACTGCATTTGCCGAATTGGATTTAATGTGAGAAATTATTCCAGAGACCGCATTAGCAAGCTCATCAACGCCGGATGTTTCAGAAACTTCCAAATTAGCGCTCTCATTTAGGCTTTTAACATCGGCTAGCAGCTTGCGAGCCTTTATTCCAGCACTAGGTGTAAGACGGTCATTCATTGATTCGGCGATATATTCAGAATAGGCGATTCCCTTTTGAAGATTTTCGCCAAGGTACTCTGAATACTTAATAGCAGCATCGAGATTTTCTCCAAGATAATTGGAATACTTAATACCGTTTTCAGCTTGCTCTGCAACGTACTCGGAATATTGAATGCCTTTGTCGATATTCTCAGCAAGATAGTCGGAATACTGTAAGCTCTTATCTAGATTCTCAGCAAGATAATTGGAATAGGCTATATTCTTATCAACTGCTTCTGCGACGTATTCGGAGTAATTAATAGACTGGTTTAGCTTTTCGCCCAGGTAGTCAGAGTACTGGATTGATTTTTGAATATTTTCACCAAGGTAATCAGAGTAGTCAATCACGTTATTTACTTTTTCAGCAACGTGCTCAGTATAACCGATTCCTTTATTTAGCATGGTCGAAAGATAGTTGGAATATTCCATCATCTTTTCCATTTCACCAGCTAGGTAATTAACGTATTCGACCAGTTGCTGAGTTTGTGATGCATCAGCTTGCTCGCTTACCATACCTCTAAGGCCGGCATTATTTTTTGAAATGCTCTCCTGCAGAGATTCAATTTTCTTTTTCACTATGCGAGAGTACTGATCCATTTCCTCCCGAGATACGAAGTCATTCGCCATTTGCGTGCGGTTATTTTGTTGTTTAGGAATATCAGAACTATTTATTTGATAAATGCTCACGGAATCCCTATAATTAAAATTCTCAGATATGTCCGTAAGCTTATTTGTAATAGCTGTTGTTTTAAGCCCGTCGAGAGATTCAAATAGCATTGAATAATTCGAGCCAAGGCTCTCAGATACTTGACTTAAAGCGGCCTGCGAAAATCCTGGCTCAGCCACCAGATCATAGGTGAAGATCTTATGTAGCTTAACCTTACCGCCTTCCATTACTTGGCCGGCTGCTCGTGATGAGGTCGAAACCGTACATCCTGATTCAACCAAGGTTTTTGCAATTCGTCCGCATGGAGTATCCAAAACCTTTAGTTTAATCCGAACAGTATTAGATGATTCGTCGTACCGTAAAGATTCGACAACATGCGACACATTCTTTAGAGAAACATCAAAGCTTTGAGGATGGTCAAGCTCCCCAAAGAGCTGACCCTTACCGATTTTTTCATTAAGGTAGTTGAGATGGGGCAGGTATTCCTGTTTTTCGTAAATTCGATTATTCTCATTGCGCTGTCCAAAAACTGCGCAAATTCCCTCCAAAATAAGGGCACCTCCATTTTCCTTAGAAACGCTTAACGCTTCGTTGACTCGCTCGATGATAAAAACTTGATCATTCGGTAGGCTCGTCTTATTCAATAGTTGTGTTTTAGCGCTAGCCAATTTGATGAGATTTTTTTGTTATTTATACAGTAAACACCCTTAGTTAGGTGACAATACTATCGTTATTTATCAAATCTTATTGGCTATTTCCTTAAATGTCGCTAGTTCGGTTTCATCCAGGTTTGTAATTTTTGGGTAAATGACCTTTATTTCAAAAACGTATGCGCCCTTCACGCCATTTTGAGCTACCAGGCCCATCCCAGGCACACGAATCTTAATATCTGATAGGTTAGGCGACCCGATTGATGTTATTTTGTACTTTTTACCGAGCGGATTTTTTAGAATAATTTCATCCGCGAATAATAACTGGGCTAGCGTAAGCTCAACTCGTTGCACAAGGTCAAATCCGCTTATTTCTAATCCCATTAAATCAACGTTAATCTTCACAATTAGATCCCCAACCGATTTAAAGCGTGATGGCCTGCCGAAAAAGTCAGGCGCATCTACCATCTGTGAATTCCCGCCGCCTCGAACCCTTAGTATTATCGATTGACCTGCATTCGTGTATGTGATTGGATAATGGTCTTTACTTAGGTTAGCCCGTACTTTCACGCTTTTTGTTTCAAAACTCGACTGCGAGGCGGCTGTGTGAGATGTTCGGTATTCCGCGGTAAAGTCAACACCGTTCATTAATTCCTCCAGGCTAAAATTTCGATCTATAGTAACATTCAGATACTCTGCATCGCGTTGCGTGGAAAACTGGAAATTGCCAAATGCTGCGAACGGGTCAAACCTGGGCCCTGGACCCGGGTTATCGTATTGTGATTTTTTCGCGGGATCGCCTAAAACTTCATAGGCTTCCGCGATCTCTTTAAAACGCGCCTCTCCATCCGGATTTACGTCCGGGTGATACTGCTTGCTTAGATTTCGATAGGCCTTTTTTATTTCGTCTTGATTAGCCGAGCGATCGACGCCAAGAACCTCATAATAATTTTTCAAAACCGAAATCTAATTATTTTATGTAAGTATATTACTTAAATTACGGGTAAAGATTTTACCGCCGATTCAAAAATTCAAAATATATGGCAGCCGTTGTTTTTACTTATTATACCTCAGACTTAAGTGAAACCTTTTTAGATAACGTATACTCTCTCCTTGCTCATTCCCAACAATCCTATGATTCGATGGTAATACTTACCATCGATCCAATACCAAATACGATCGTTGATAAGCTAAAGCAGGTCATTAATATTATCCGGCCTTACCATAGCAAACGAATTCAAGACACAGAGGATTCATTTAAGAACCGAAAATTTTGGATACCGGCCTTTGTCAGTGAAGCGATTTCTTACAACTATGCCGATATAGTGACGGTCTTTGACCCAAATCTGTTCATTGTAAATAGCGTTCCTGCATTCGACGGACTAAACCTCTTCTATAAAAATCAGACCGGGTTCATTAGCCCAGCTCTACTAACTGTTAACCCAAGATCTCTTCAGAGGCTAGTCAATTTAATTGATAATCTTAACCCAGCTGATCAAATGAGCATACGCTTATTTAATTATCTAATTGTGAATAATCAATCGCTGGGATCCTATCTTGTATCGCAGTCTCAATTTATTTTATCAAATGGCTCAGATTCTGATCCAATTATACAGTCTAAGCTTATAGCTGTTGATACTTGTAAATTTGCAACCTCCCAGGGCTGTTACGAGCGCATCAATAAATTCGTAAAGGATCTGATCCCTAAGGAAGAGAGCTTTGATCTTAATCGGCTAAAAATACAACACTTCAGCTCTATCCAAGCAAATCCATACTATCGAATACTTTTTAAGTACACTTCCAGAAGCAGGCCAGATCTATTTTATCGAGGCCTCAAGAGCATAATTGATAATTGTGAAAGTCAAAATTTTGTAATATTGTGCTCTCTTGACCTAGATGATCCGACTCTTCCAAAATATAAAGAAGTTCTCTCTAACTTCTCAGAAAAAGTGGTCAAGGCTAATTATGGATATAGCAAAAATAAAATAGATGCAATTAACCGGGATCTAAATGAATACTCCGGTAGATGGGATATCTTAGTGAACATGTCAGATGACATGGTATTTATTCAGTCGGGCTTTGATCAAATAATACGAAAAACATTCGGTGAAGATTTAGATCGGTTTGTTCATTTTAACGATGGGTTAAATTTTTCAAGGCTAGCTTCCATGACAATTGAAGGCCGACCATATTATGAAAGATTTAACTACATATACCATCCATCTTATCAAAGCCTATGGTGCGACAATGAGGCTCAGGACGTTGCAAAAATACTAGGCCGGTATAAGTACGCTGGAAATAACGTTGCGATCTTAAGGCACCTTCATCCATCTGCTGGGTTGGCAGAGTTTGATGAACAATATCGAAAAACGGAAGATCGCCAGGTTTTTTCAATAGACCACTCCACTTATCAAACTCGCAAGAAAAATGGGTTTGATCCAAATAAAATTATTAGTCGTAAAAAGAAACCAATTTTTTCAATTTTAATTGCAACTCTTGAATCTCGAAAGCAATTATTCTATTCTTTGTTAGAAAAATTTAATCATCAGATAAATGAATACGACGGCCTTTGCGAAATCTTATGGGAGTCCGACGATGGCTCTAAAAAAACCGGCGAAAAGCGAAATTCTTTACTTAGTCGAGCCGACGGCAAATATTTAGCGTTTTTTGATGATGACGATGAACCCTCTCCAAACTACATAAAATTAGTCCTCGAGGCAATTAAATCAGAACCAGACTGCTGCTCTCTCTTGGGGCAAATAACAGTCGACGGCCAAAATCCACAGCTTTTTGAACATAGCCTAAAATATTCAGATTGGCGAACAAATGAGACAGGCAAAATTAGATACGAAAGAAATCCAAATCATCTTAACGTTATTAAATCAGACATTGCCAAAGCAATTTCATTTCCAGAAATAGATTATGGCGAAGATAAGGCCTGGTCGGATCGACTAAAACAATCTAACCTTCTCAAAACTGAGTCAAAGATAAATGATATTCTTTACTACTACAAATTTTTGTCAAAAAAATAAAATTCTATATGTATAGTCAAAATAATGAGGAGGAAATAATTCTTGAGTATTTCTCAAATCATCAACCTGGTAAATTTATCGACATTGGAGGGTGGCACCCAACACAGTTTAGTAATACTCGCTGTCTTGTAGAGAAAGGATGGTCTGGCGTTTACGTTGAGCCTTCTCCTATTTGCATGGAATCTTTTAGAAGAGAATATTCTGCGTCCAACCAAATTGAATTAGTGCAAAAAGCAATAACCGATAAAACCGGAAAAAGCCGGTTCTTCGAATCTTCGGGTGACGCTGTTGGAACACTAAGCGAATCTCATCGCGATCGATGGAGCGAGTATGTTAAATACAATGAAATTGAAATAGAAACCGTATCTATGCATGAATTTTTGTCGGAATATTTTGATGATTCCGTTAATTTTATTTCAATTGACGTCGAAGGCACCAATATTCAACTTTTTCGACAAATTCCCGAGTCTGTTCTAAGTAAAATTTCTCTTATTTGTATTGAACATGAAGGAAACGGCCTTGAAATTCAAGAAACGTGCAAAAGATTTGGCTTATCTGATATACTTCTTTTTAACGCTGAGAATATCATTCTTTCAAAATAATAAATTAACCTTTGGAAAAAATTCAATTATCTGACGTTACTCTCCTTTGCGTTGATTGCGTTAACGTAATTCGAGCAATTAATGTGGTCGAAAAATGCAAAGCAGTTTGTGAATTTGGAGATATTAAGCTTCTAACTAGCATACCAAACACATACGAGCACGCCGTTGAAATACGTCCACTCGACTCTTTATTAGCATATTCTGTGTTTATGTTAACTGATGCGTACAAATACATAAACACATCCCACGTATTAGTTGTTCAAAACGACGGTTGGATAATTAATCCGCATGCTTGGAATCAAGATTGGCTAAACTACGATTATATAGGTCCACTCTTTATTCAATACGATAACGTTGGAGTTGGAGGCTTTTCTTTACGGAGTAAGGCCATTATGGAAAAAGCCGCGAGCGTTTTACCGCCTTGGGACGGCACGCTTGAAAACGCCGACTACATTCACTACAATCACGTTTTGATGTACGAAGACGGATTTTTATCTTTTACTATGCAGAAATACGGCTTTAAATATCCATCTTTATCAGAGGCTGCTATTTTTGCGCAGGGAGGAAACCCAAACCCTAAATACTATCAACCGTATCCATTCGGATTTCACGGTAAACTACAAAGAGTTGATCATTTAACAGGAAGAGTTGACGAAGTTTGTTCTCATTACCGAAACAACCAGCCTTGTGAGTGCGCAGCCGACCATAGGCATTATTTAGCGTCATTAGAAAATATTAACCCATTAGTCTGAAATTACTAGTAATTTAGTTAGATTCCTAAACTAATCATGACAGTCTTTAAAACCAATATTTTTCCGGAGATCTTACTTTTTGAACCAACCGTTTTTTACGATGACCGGGGTTGCTTTTTTGAATCTCATAATCAAACGATCGCAGATGCTCTAAATGTTACTTTCCAACAAGAGAACCATTCAATTTCTAAAAAGAACGTTGTGCGCGGTTTACACTATCAGTGGGACAACCCAACCGGCAAGCTGTGCCGTGTAGTAAAAGGTGCAATTATCGATTATGTCGTAGACATTCGAAAGGGCTCAAAAACCTACGGTAAATATGATTCTTTTGAGTTATCCGAAGAAAATAAGCAAATTTTATGGGTTCCACCGGGCTTCGCTCATGGATTTTTATCATTAGTCGACGATACTCACCTTTTGTATAAGTGCACTGAACTTTACAATAAAGCCGGTGAGGGCTCAATAAACCCATTTGACCAAACACTGGCTTTGAATTTTCCAATCCCAATCGAATCAGCAATCTTATCCGAAAAGGATCGAGAGGCTCAATCCTTTTTACAATACACGAATAACCCTAAATTTTAACAGTAAATTTGAAATAGAGTATGAAGCTTGCAGTAGGTTACGTGGTGTTCGATAGTTTAGAAACTCTCGAATATTCCTTAAAGTCAATTAGACCAAATGCAGATATCGTAATAGTATCGTACCAGCTAATTTCTTGGAGGGGTCTGCCCGCCTCTAATGAACTACTTCCAACTCTTCAAAAATTAAAATCGATTGGGCTAATTGATCATCTAATTGAGTTTAAAGAGTTTGAACCCTCTTATTTGAGATCACCAGGGGAGGTTATGATGGCTAAACAATTTGAACTTAGAAAACGCCAAGGCTGCCTAGACTTAGCCCGGAGCCTTGGAGCAACTCATTATACGTCAATGGACGCCGACGAATTTTATCGAGGGTCTGAACTTGCTTGGGCAAAGAAAGAAATTGAGGAAAACTCATTAGACGCGACAGCTGTTAGATATATCAATTACGTAACGCCGACCTTAAACCGTGGATATTCTAGATGGAGAGTGCCTTTCATTTACAAAATAACTCCAACTTGCAAACATTATGGAGGTCAAAAGCTCTTTAGCGGAGTTGATCCAACTCGTGGATTGTTTGACGAAAGCTATTCTAAGATTAGAATATTTGAACAGGACAAAATTACCATGCACCACATGGAAATGGTTCGCAAAGACCTATACAGCAAATATCATAATGCTAGCCGATTCTTTGAGCGTCGTCAGAATTTAAGAGAAGTAGAAAGAGACATTAAAGAATCTTTGGAAACTGGCGTTCTTAGGTTTAAAGGGCAGCACCTTGGCGATTCAGATAATCCACGGGAAGAATATCCGCTTTTCCCATGCGAAAATGAATTCAATATAGATTTTTAGAATTTACCTATTGTTACCGATCTGGATAGAGCGTTAGCTTTAGCCGCTTCAACCGCTTGCGACACAGCTCCAGCTGTCACCGGCACCTTTGAATCGATTGCCAATCCCATAAGCGTCAATAACGCAAATAAAGGTTCACCTAAAACTGCGCTGTTTTGAACCGGGCTAGCTCCAACTAGCGTATTTTCTCCTTTAATGTGCACGGTTTTTGCTTCGACCGTTGCTTTTGAGCCAGTCGTAACTTGAACTTCTGAATTAGAAACAATTTTGATCACATTTCCCTCTAATGCAACCGATGATAGGTGGTCTTTATGCTCTATTAGTACGTTTGACGTTGCATTGTCAATTCGAACAAAGGATTTTTTAAGCTCCATTTGCAGCCCTATTTCTCGATCAAACCAAAATTTGATCTCTTCATCTCCGTCAAATAGAATAAAGTGGGAACCTGCATATTTCTTCCCGCCCTTTTTAAGTTCTGTTTTAATATCGTCGCCGATTTCTTGAACTTGGGAGTATTCAGGTGAATAGATGTCGCCGTTATTGAACTGTACCCTAACGATTGCTCCGACTTTTGGTATTGATATTGAGCCAGCTCTCGCATCTTGTCCAAAAAATGTAGGTTTTCCATACGGCACAGCCCACGGAAGATCCTCAGTCGGAATATCGTCGAATAGCGAAAATACTCTTATTCTGCATCGCCCCTCTAGTTTAGGATCCTCAATATCCTCAACCTTTCCTAAATACGACTCAGTAAATGATTCCGAGCCGCCACTGCTTTTTATTATATCGTATGGTGTCATGCTATACTCTTATACTATTATTTACTAATGAGTTCCATTTTCACCCAAGCCAAAGAGCTTACGGATAGACATCACCAAGGTCTCCATCCGACACAGGGTTCGGCTGATCAGGCGCCGGGTAAATGTCCCCAAGGTCTCCATCCGACACAGGGTTCGGCTGAGCAGGCGCAGGATAGACATCACCAAGGTCTCCAGCGATAGTCGGCGGCTCATCTGTGTAAATGTCCCCAAGGTCTCCATCCGACACAGGGTTCGGCTGAGCAGGCGCAGGATAGACATCACCAAGGTCTCCATCCGACACAGGGTTCGGCTGATCAGGCTCAGGGTACACATCACCGAGATCTCCAGCGATAGCCGGCGGCTCATCTGGGTAAACATCACCAAGATCTCCATCTGAAATGTTTACTTGAGGATCAGGCTCTGGATAGATATCGGTGCCAGTGCTTCCTCCGGGGATTGGAGCAGATCTTACCGGCTCAGGGTAAGCGTCACCAATATCATCTCTGCCAACCTGAGGAGGCCTACCTGGTTCAGGATACGCATCGCCAAGACCGTTAGGGCCGACTGTTCGAATCGGTTCATCTGTGTACACTCGATCGTTGACTAAACTTGCTGAGCCTGGCCCGACTGGAGGTATTCGACCGGTTGCGGCCGCTCCGAATTGACTAATTGCTCCAGCTAAACCGTTTAGGCTATTTGGATTGTATACATTACCCAATGCCGCTTTATCTATTGTTGTCTGTACCTGATTTAATACTGATCCAGCTATCGCATTCGGTAGGTTTTTAGCTGAACTTAATATTCGAGTAAGTCGATTATTTATTGCATTTAGAGCGCCTGTAAATATTCCATTTTGCCGCATTAATTCAGCGTCTTCAAAATCAACTTCTTCATGTATTACCCAGCCTACGTTTATTTTGAACGATGGATAGAATGGTTTATTTTCCTGTATGTATGCAGTGTAGTCAGTTTGAGCTCCTCCGCCTGATAAAAAATCGGAAAAGTCAAACTCACACATTTTACATTTAAACGTTGTGACCTTTAACCCGCGAGTAAGCTTATTGTCAGAATTATACTCAAATAATTTAACATTATTGCTTTGGCCGAATTGCAAAAACGGAAAAGGCCCAACGTGATCAACTAGATATCTGCCCTCAACTAGTGAAACCGTCATATCAAACCACCTTAAATTCTCCGGCAATCGATAGGAAAGTCTTTCTTGATCGTATACGGCCCACCTATAATTTTCAGCGATTGTCGTAAGAGGCCGGCGTATCGATTCAAGACAATTAACAGTTAGAGTCGTTTTCATATCGCCTTGTCCAACCCTATGTGCCATTTTCCAAAGATCATTTACTCCGCCTATTGATTGAAAATACCACGGAGCATCTTGGATAACGCTAAGTTCTTTTGCCATTTTAATTAAAGCCTGAGCTGGGTGAGGCGTCTTCTGATTTAGCATCTTTCCGTAATTCGCTCCATAGTACGACAATAACCACTCGTATGCAGAAAATTCAACCTTTCGATATTGGTCATCCTCAATTTGAGGAAATCCATTTCCATTACTTCCTGTAAAATAACCAGCCGTATCGGGTGTTGCGACATTATTCGAATATGCACTAAACCATGACTGATCACTCGGTAATAAACTGCTATTCATTAATCCGTCATACCTTGGGTATTCTTCCGGTACTGGAAAAAAGTCAAGCTCGAAGGTTAGAAAGGTTGGATCTTGGAGGTCAGTTGCTGCTGACTTAACAAATAGATCAGCTTTAGTTGATCTGCGATTACCGATTATGGCCATTTATATTTTCAAATCATTTTTGGGCCTTGGTAAAAGCCAATTTCTCTTTGTTAATGTCATTTCAGTTTGAAAAGCATTGTCGTGATAGCTATACTTAATTGCCGAAACATAATAAAATCCGCTAAGAGATTTATCTGCAACTAGCCTGGGCGCCCCTGGGTCAGTTGATAGGCGCTCCTCTGGGTCGACATTCTCGGTTGCCTTTGCCGCGTCTCCAGCTTTTGCTCTTGAGGAAGCTGCTGCCCTAGCCGCAGTTTGCGAAAGGTAGATAAGAACCGACACTCTAGAACCCCTAAGAATATTGATATTAATTCCTTCAAGCGTAACGTGTAAT
>Ga0315903_10000787_pt1 | contig 47775 bp, 77 predicted proteins | sample LakEriMetagenome_7_FD_203524 | JGI IMG/M metagenome (GOLD analysis project Ga0315903, IMG submission 203524) | Freshwater fungal communities from buoy surface, Lake Erie, Ohio, United States - Buoy 2 MA119 | ecosystem: Environmental > Aquatic > Freshwater > Lake | place: USA: Lake Erie, Ohio... | reverse complement strand
GTGGGGACTAAAGATTGAGGAACGAGAGTTGAGTGAAAAAGAACGAATAATTTTTGCTGGATATGATTACGAAAATGGAGGTGGAATTGGATGGAATATGATTAGAGAAACAGTTGATATGGACAATTCCATACCCAGAAAACTAATTACGCTAACATACAACAACGAAACAATAGAAAGTTATGAATAAAATAGGTAAAAAATACTATACGAGATTATCGGAAAGTCATAGGACTGATTTACATCCAAATGGAAAGATTGTGAGATGTATTGAGGATAAAGGTAATGGATACTTAGTTGTAACAACTGATGGGGAAATAGAACCTAATACTTGGTTAGCACATAAATCTCAACTTAAAAAATACAATGAACAATCTAGATAAAAAATACACAGACTTGCTCCAAGATATCTTAGATAACGGAGTACAAAAACAAGACCGAACAGGTACAGGAACATTATCAGTTTTCGGAAGACAAATCAGACACAAGATGTCAGAAGGATTCCCATTACTTACAACAAAGAAAATGTATTTCAAAGGAATTGTAACCGAGTTGTTATGGTTCCTACGTGGTGATACAAACATCAAATACCTTGTTGATAATGATTGTCATATTTGGGATGGAGATTGTTATTCTAATTATGGTAAAAAAATGGTAGATATAATGAATATCGTAATTCCATCAGAGTTTATGGATAAAGGTTGGGTAAAAGTAAACTCTCAAGGAAAATGGGATGTTCTATCAAAAGAAGAATTCATCAACAAAATCAAAACAGATGATGAGTTTGTTAAGAAGTGGGGTGAATTAGGTCCCGTGTATGGTAAGCAATGGAGAGATTGGGAAAGTGAAATAGGTGGCAATTTAGTTCGAGGAATTAAAGGTGATTGGATTAAAACAGACCCGATGAAAATACCAACAGACCAAATCGCAAACCTAATCAACGAACTCAAAACAAATCCAGATTCAAGACGATTAATGGTTAATGCTTGGAATGTAGGTGAATTAGACCAAATGGTTCTTCCACCTTGTCATTATGGATTTCAAGTTTATACAAGAGAGTTGAGTTTGAATGAAAGACATGATATTAAAGAACAATATGGATTTGATTGCAGAAAATTAGCAAAACCGTCTATCAAACAATTGGATGACGCAAATATCCCAACCAGAGCAATCTCTTTAATGTGGAATCAACGTTCAGTAGATACATTCTTAGGTTTACCATTCAACATTGCTTCTTATGGTTTACTACTTGAAATCATTGCAAAAGAAGTTAATATGGTTCCTGATGAATTGATTGGTAATTTAGGTGATACACATTTGTACTTGAATCACATTGAACAAGCAAAAGAACAGATTGGAAGAGAATTGAGTTTGGAAGAACGATATAATTTAATTGAGGAGGATAAACATATTCAATTTGTAAATTGGCAAAGTTTAGGTACTGATAGGGTTAAGGTGGTGTTAGATGAAAATAATGTCCCAACCCGAACAAGAGAACCATTCCCATTACCAAAACTAATGATATGTGGTGATATGACTAGAACAGATGGGTTTACAGTCCCATTTGATGAATTAGACCATAGTTTAATAAAACTAATAGATTATCAATCACACCCAACAATTAAAGCACCTTTATCAAATTAAATTATAAATTATGGAAAATTACAAAGCGGATTATTACAATCCAGAAACATTTGAAAAAACAGAAATCGAAACTAAAATACCTGTTGATTTAGTTAACGAGGTAAAACAAACATTAAGTAATATAGAAGGTTATATGATAACGCCTACTATAATTAACCCAGAAGATAATTCTGTTGTATTTGGTATTATGGATATGAACGACAGAACACTAAAGTACAAACTATCAATTACACCCAACAATTAAAGCACCTTTATCAAATTAAAAATTATGAAAAAACCATTTATCTTAGACATTTTGTTAGTTGCGTCACTTGGAATCATATGTGTTGCGGCAATTACATTAACCAATCTTTCAAATCAAAATCGTATTCTCAAAGAAGAAATAAAACATCAAAAAACAATTAATGAGGATGTTGAATATGAAAATGATGCTTTACAGGACGCTTTAGAAGAAAGAGAAATGGAGGTTAGATATTGGGGGATGAAATACGATTCAATAAAACAATTACACTAAGCATGAAAACAATTAATATAAGGTTTATTAAATACAAAAACAAATACGCCATACAAAGAAAAGGGTGGTTAAGATGGAAGGACATTTACTATACCATTGATATGGGTTATGGTAGTATAAGTTATGATTACTGTGCTAAAACGAAAGAAGAGTTACTTGAAAGAGTTTTAGAAGAATACTATGGAATAGATAAACGATTTGTTCAAATAATTGAACATCCAACAATAAAAATATATTAAATTATGAAAACAAAAGTATATTCGGCATTTCCTGGCGTAGGTAAAACAACCTATTTCAATACTACGGACAGAAACGTATTAGATAGTGATAGTTCAAAATTTGATAAGAAAAACTTTCCCTCAAATTACATTGAACACATCGAAAGAAATATTCAAGACCCAAGAGTTGATAAAATTCTGGTATCATCACATAAAGATGTTAGAGACGCTCTTGTTAAAAAAGGGATTCCGTTCGTACTAATTTATCCGAATAAAGATATTAAAGATGAGTATATCCAACGGTATAAAGACAGAGGAAATAATGACTCCTTTGTTGATTTGTTAGATAAAAATTGGGATAATTGGATAGAAGAAATGGATAATCAGGAGGGGTGTTACAAAGTGAAGTTAGGGAAAGGACAATACTTAGCTGACGTAATTGATTAATTTATGAAAAAAAAGAGTTACATTAAAAATATACGAGAAATGATTGAAGAGAAAATGCAAAATATCGAAATGACAGATGAATTTCCATTATTAACTTATGAAGAAAAGAAGGATTTAGATATTCCTTGTAGTTGGAGTAATTTAAAAAATGACGAGTATGCTCCTGCATACGTTACAGTACCTAAAGTACCGTCAGGAGTTTATCAAATCACTTGGAATGGAGGTCTTGGGACTCATACCTTAAAGAAACAACCATTCAAAACAGATGAGTTGTACCATCTTCCTTCACATGAAATTCAAGATATCTTAAAAGATATAGATAACTTTTGGAACAGAGTTAATATCTATAAACAATATAATTTTATCCACAAACGAGGAATCTTGATGTATGGTGAACCAGGATGCGGTAAATCAGGAATTATTCAGTTAATATCCAAACAAATCATAGAAAAAGACGGTATTGTTATCAACATTAAAGATGAAGATGATGTTGATTACTTTACTTCATTTATCGGGACATTCAGAAAAATTGAACCTCACAGACCTTTAGTAGTTATTTTAGAAGATTTAGACTCAATTGCGGGAGAAGGAAGACATCAAACTTCAAGACTTTTAAATATTTTAGATGGTATCAACCAAATCGAGAATGTCGTTTACATCGCCACAACCAACTATCCTGAAAAACTTGAGGAAAGAATTTCAAATAGACCATCAAGATTTGATAGACGTTACAAGGTTGAATTACCAAATGATGACATCAGAAGAGCTTATATCAATCACAAACTTAATGAAGAAGATTTAAAAAACATTAACATTGAAGAGTGGATTGATAAGACTAAAGGGATGTCTCTATCCCATTTAAAAGAAGTAGTTGTTTCTGTTATTGTTATGGGTAGAACTTTTGAAGAAACTATGGAAAATCTTGAGGGGTTAAAAAAACGGCCAACAATAAAAGGTTCAGGAAAAATGGGGTTTGGGTCATAATTATTAATATGAAATTAATGGATATTTTAAAAGAAGCCACAGGTCAAAAATTTGAGTATGGTTGTGCCATGCTTTATTTTGACTTTCCTGAAATAAGTAAAATCCATTCAATTATAGACCCTGATGACATTTACTATGAGGAAGGGGACAGGTCTTTTGGTTTGGAGGATGAACCTCATACAACTTTATTGTTTGGATTACATCACGATGTAAACACTAAAGACGTAAAAAATGTTTTGGATAAATTTGAATACAGTGATTGTGTAATAGAAAACGCATCATTATTTGAAAACCCTCAGTATGACGTTCTAAAATTTGATGTTAGAGGAAAAAATTTACATGAAACTAATTCAGATTTAAAAGAATATCCTCACACAAGTAATTTCCCTAATTATCATCCACACCTGACTATTGGGTATTTAAAACCTGGTAAAGGAAAAAAATATGTTGAGAAATTAAAAGGGGTTAAATTTAAATTAAAACCTGAGTATGCGGTTTACTCAAAACCAAGTGGAGACCAAGACGTTATTAAAGTAAACGTTAATTAACTCTTAGAGGATATTTATTGTTATGAAAGTATCAGTAATTCATAGAGATTCAAAAATACACCCTAAAAACCATTCTTTAGTGAACAAATTCATAGAGTTCCTACAAAGAGAATACCCATTAAAAAACGACATTAAAATTGTTTTTTTGGGTAAAAGAGTTGGTCATATGACTACTGGTAGTAGAACTGAAGACAATGAACTCCACGTTCTAACAAAAAAAAGAATTAACAGAGATATCCTAAGAACATTGTCTCACGAATGGATTCATGAATATCAAAGAACTGTCTTGAAAAGACCTCACGGTCCTGATATCGGTGGAGAAAATGAAGATGAGGCTAACGCAATTTCAGGACAACTTATGAAAATATTTGAAAAAGAAAACCCAAATTGGGAAGATGCCATGTATGAGTAATCATGGCATAACCCAATTGGATTGGTAGTTTTTATTTGTAGAACAAAAAATTGCGTAATTGTTTACGATAGGTTTACCTGTATTATAACAACCACATACTATTTTCCAGTCCTTGTACTTATCATACAATTTTTTAAGTAATTTAGCACTTATCTCAATATTGAGTTCCATATTTGTTTTAAGTTCATCTTGAGGAACTTTTTTTCCACAAATCATATTTGCCGTTGAAGGCATTATCTGCATCGGACCTAACGCACCGACACATGAAGTTTTTTCAGGGTTGTAATCCCAATCAAAAGGCCCTCGATATGTAGTTTCTAAAAATGCAATATTGTAGAAAACATATTTTGGAATTTCATATTGCTCAGAATACTTTTCCAAATTTTCATACATTTCAATTGGGGTCGGACTTTCAATTTCAAAACTCTTATAAAAATTTGGAGTCGGACTTTCAATACTCTTTTCAAAACCTGATGTTCTAACAGATGTTACTAAAATAAGCATTCCAACTAATAGTACGGATGTTAATATTGCATTTTTGATTTCCATAAGATTAAGGATTTTGAGTTTGATTTACGTTATGTTGTCCCCAAACATTTTTTGCATATAATGAAAATATTGTCTGACCTACAGAATCTTGATAGATTGTGTAGTTTCCTGTTTTATTATCGATAATGATTAAATTATTACCTTGGTCGATTGCTAAATTAACTTCCTCTTTTTTAATCATCTCGACTTCAAATTTAGTTGAGGGTTCTTCCCGTGTTAATTTGTCATAGTAACGTCCGATGAAGAACGAGCTTACACAAGCAACTCCTATAATTGAATAAGTTGTTACATTTTTTAGTACCTGTTTACTTTTTTCCAGTAAAGTTTTTAATTTTTCATTCATAAATTTATATTTTATTAGTTTCTACAAAGTTAAGAAAAAAAAAGTTAACATCAAAAAAAATCCCCCATAAGGAGGATTTAGATAAGAGTTATTAACAATATTACTCAGCGATTTCAACAATCTCTAAATCAAAAATTAATTTTTTTCCTGCCAATGGGTGGTTCGCATCAATTTTAACAGACTCCTCCATAATCTCAACAACTTTTACCATAATAGGACCTTGTGGACCGAAACCTTGCAAAACATCTCCTTCTTTAACACCTTCAGGAAGTCTACCTTTTTCAACTTCAGTTACCATACCCTCAATATAAGGACCGTAGGCATCTTCACTTTCAATTTCAACTGTTTTTTTCTCACCTTCAGACATTCCTAAAAGTCCTGATTCGAATCCTTTAATTAGTTGACCTTGACCTAATGTTGCAGTTAGAGGCTCTCTTCCTTCTGTTAATGAAGAATCAAATACAGAACCATCCTCTAAACGACCTGTATAGTTAACTTTTACCGTTTTTCCAATTTCAATTTGTTTCATATTTTTTTGTTTTTAAAAAATATAAGTTAAATAACATAAGAATCAATTATTTTTGTGTTTTAAGAAAAAATATACTAAATTTGAATATTATTAAACTGCTAACAAATATTTACTATTATAAAATCCCATTTAGTTATGACCAACGAAGAACACTTAGAGGAAATTTTGTTTGTTGCCCATCAAAATAATTTGCATAAACAAATTATTTCTGAAGTAGACGAAATATTATTGTTAGATAAGAATTTAAAGTTTTATGATGCGGTATTGAAGGTTTTTTATTCATATGTTAAATCAGGTAACATATCATACTAATTTATTACATCAAAATTAGTATTGACCCTTAATTGAGTTCTGTCTGAACCTGTAAATTTCCAAGATTCGTTTAACAAAAACATAAGACCATCAAGTTTTACTTCCTCAAGTAAAGATGGGTCACCAATTTTCAGAGTACAATCGATTAGATATTCTTTAGTTGTGGTACAAGGTTTTGCGGTGTTAATCTCAACTAAAGTACCTTTACCATATAATAGTTCAAGGTCTTCTTTAAAGACAATGTTAAGTAATATGGTCAAACAATTCCTCATTTTATATAAATATACGTCAATTTTTTCGGTATGGAATATTTGATTTAATAAATTTTGTTTGATATATTTGTTTAAAACTTATAGTATGTATTTGAATATTATTTTAACCATTTTAGTTTTAGTATTAATTAGTATTATAACTATTGTAGTATTTTGGTGGAGAAAATTCGGTAAAGAGCTCTTCAATACGATGATGAATATGAATAAAATTTTACCATCTGATTCTAAAAAAATACCTTTTTCTAAAGACTTAGGAAATATGTTTTCAGAATTAGATAAGGTGATGGGGCAATTCAAAAACTTAAAAAAATAAATATGATAATTCAATACTCTTGGGTGTTAAAAGTATTAGATTCGTGTGACACCGAAAAACAAATTATTACATGTGAAAAACTATTTGAACTTTTCATGAATAAATGGGAGGATGAAATGACAATGGATAAAAATATTGAATTAACCTCTTTGTTTGAAAAAATTAAAAAAACAAAAATCTTAACAATTCGAAAAAAACAACTCCTATCACTATAATTTTAATATTTTTTTAAAAAGTAGATATATTTATCTAACACTATCACTCTCATCATGAGAGCCTCTATATATAAAAAAGAACCTGTCAAAAATTTGACAGGTTTTTTTATTTTTACTATCTTTGTGGTATGGAAAATATTAAACTAAACATATTTGAAAAAATATATATTTGGTGGAAATTCGATGCTAAATATATGCACAAGGAATTTGCTCGTGGTGTTAAAAATCTTTGGAGATGGTTTCCCACAATTTGGAAGGATAGAGATTGGGACCACCACTTTATTTGGGTTTTAATGATTCAAAAACTTAAATTTCAATCAAAATATATTGGAGATAGAGGTTTTCACACTCGTGCAAAAAGAGATGCTGAGATTATGATGACTTGTGTTAGGTTAATGGAGAAGGTGAAGGAAGAGTATTATGGTAGTGAATTTATGGACTATCACGAGTCAGACTACAACTGGATTGATTGTGAAAATCCTGAATTTAAACAACTTGATATTGTAGAGAAATGGGAAGATTATGACGCGTATTTTAAAAAGTACCCTTTAGTATATAAAGCAATTTTAAAACAATATCCTGATGAGGATAAAAAAGGTATTGCGATACGAATGAGTCACGAAAATCATAACCGAGCAAGAAGAATACTTTTTAAATTAATGGAAAATAATATTGAACGTTGGTGGGATTAAAAAAAAACATTATATTTGTATATGAAATTTAAATTAGGTTGGGATGTAATCGTAATTATATTATGGTTTGCCTTAGTAACAACAGTTGCGTTTATCGTGACATAAAAAAGTAAGAAAATGAAAATAACATTTATTTCTGATACCCATACCAAACATAATCTTATCACTAGTGATTTACCTGGTGGAGATTTGTTGATACATGCTGGAGACATGTCTTCTATGGGTTATAAACACGAGATTGAAAGTTTCTGTAAGTGGTTTAACAAATTGGATAACTACGAAACAAAAATTTTTATCGCAGGGAATCACGATTGGGGATTCCAAGACCACCCTGCTCAGACAAAAGAAATTTTAAGTAATTATGGTACAGTAACTTATCTTCAGGATGAACTCCATATGATTGGTGAAAATTATGAAGATATGATTAAAGTTTGGGGTAGTCCGTGGCAACCTGAATTCTATAATTGGGCGTTTAATCTACCTCGAAATGGGGAAAGTTTGAAATACAAGTGGGATATGATTCCTATGAATACTGATATTCTTATTACTCACGGACCTGCTTGGGGATTTGTTGACACTATAATGGGTACTACAACTCACTTGGGGTGTGAATTATTAACTGAAAGAATTAAAACCGTTAAACCAAAAATTCATGTTTGTGGTCATATTCATTCAGGTCATGGTTATGTTTTTGATGGTACTACTCATTTCATTAATGCTTCCGTTTTAGGTGAAAGATATACCTACGATAACAAACCTTTGACTGTTGAGTGGAATCCAAAAACCAACGAGTTAGAGTTTATCTAAAAAAGAAAGGGAAGATTAAACTTCCCTTTTTATAATTTTCTAATAGAAACTATCTCAACACCCTTACCCTTTTTCTTTAAAGTTATCTCATTTTCATTAGGGTATAAAATGTTATTAACAATAGTTTCCTTCATATCAATTAATTTTTTTGGTGCGTTAACACTAACCAAAAAGTATTTTTCACCTGAACCTGTTAAATAACTGTGTGAGGATATTAAATCTCTTCTACTTGTAGAATAGTGAGACCCAAGTTCTTCTGTGTTAATATCATCTTTACTATCTACAACTAAAATTCTATAAAGTTTAACAGGGTCTGGTAAATTTTTAACGTATTCAATTAACTCTTCTAATCTTTCCTCGGCTTCATCTTTATGGATACCCATAACTTGGAAATGTTTCAACATTTCTTTTTTGTTTACCCCTTCAGATAGTATCTCAATAAGTTTCATACTAATAAATATTAGGTTATTTAGAAGTCCCCTTTTTTCTACCTTTAGAAGGTTTATCATTTTTATAAATGATTTCTACTTCATATGGATTAACCATACTTTTTTTACTATCATATCTCCAAATAGAAATGTGGTCGTCATCCTCAAAACGTCTCTCCCATTTCTTATGTTCTACGGGTTCTTTCTTTTTCTTCATAGTGCAAAGGTACAAAAAAAATCAATTTACCGAATACCGATAAAATAGATATTTATAAATAATGAAAATTATTCTTAAAGAAAAACAGATAAAAAAATTAATTAAGGAAGACATGGGGGTGTCCAGAATTTGTATTACATATAGTAATATTATTCTGAGCAAATTAACTCCTTTAATTGAAAAACTGATTGAAAAAAAAGAAAATGGCCGAACTAAACTTATAATATCACTAAAAGAACTTTCAGACGCTTGGCAAACAAATATAGATGAATATGTTGATTTCCCAATTTCAGAAATTAGAATTGATTTTTATACACATGTTAAATCGCCAGGACAATTAAACGGTACTTACGCAACAGGAGGGGGTGCTGAACAAATAGAACCTAAGTCTTCAAAATATTCATACCTGACTTCACCACCTAAAGAATTACCTAAATATGTTAAAGAACAAATAGACTCAACTTTGGTCGCAAAATTTGATTTTGAATTATATATGACTAAAGGTTTTGATGAGAGTGAAAAAAATGAGTTAATATTTGACCTTAGAGATACAATTTTACATGAAACTAACCACATGTTAGAGTTTTTTAAGAGGGCTGAAACTGGTGCAGGTTATGTAAATGTCGCTTTAGGGTTGTCAGGAGGTAAAAATTATAATGTACCAAGAGACATCTTTGATATATGGCAAGAATTTACGACTATGGTTTACTATTCTGAACCACAAGAAATGAGAGCAATGACACAAGAAATGTATAGTGTTAGAGAAAGAGTCCCATTTGAAACATTTAAACAACACAGATATTATATAGCGTCAAAAATTATGCAAGAATTCAATGCAGACACTATGTTTGATACTATGGTGGAAAGAATTGAAACGTATAATCCTGATTATTTAGTTAGTATATTAACAAGTTTATGGAAATGGTTCATGGAGGATTATTACGCGACCTTGAAAGTTTTAAAACTACAACCAAACCCAAAAATTCAAAATTCAGTTCATGTGTTACAATTAATGAAAATTTTACAACCAAGAATTAATAATGCTGGTAAAAAATTACAAAGAAATTTTAACAGACTTTATTCAATAGAGACTAACTAAAAAAAGTATTTTTGACAGATAATAAAATTAAAACATGACAATGTGTCATGTTTTTTTGTTTGGTATAGATTTTATAGATTAGGGTCGGACTTGACTCCATAAATAAATTTTTTATAATTAAGTAAAAAAAAAATATGAGTAAAATTATTGGTATTGATTTAGGTACAACAAATTCATGTGTCGCGGTAATGGAAGGTAATGAACCTATCGTTATCACAAACAGTGAAGGAAAAAGAACTACACCATCCATCGTTGGGTTTATGAATGGTGGAGAAAGAAAAATTGGTGACCCTGCTAAACGACAGTCGGTTACTAACCCAACAAAAACAATTAATTCTATTAAACGTTTCATGGGAACATCATTCGATGAAACTGAAAAAGAATCAAAAAGAGTCCCGTATAAAATTATAAAAGGTGATAACAACACTCCTAAAGTATCGATTGAGGACAGAGTGTACTCTCCTCAAGAAATCTCTGCAATGGTTCTTCAGAAAATGAAACAAACCGCGGAAGATTACTTAGGAACTACTGTTACTGAGGCAGTTATTACAGTTCCTGCATACTTTAACGACGCTCAACGTCAAGCAACCAAAGAAGCGGGTGAAATTGCGGGTTTAACAGTTAAAAGAATTATTAACGAACCAACTGCAGCTGCTTTGGCATATGGACTTGATAAAAAGTCTAAAGACATGAAAATTGTTGTATTTGACTGTGGTGGTGGTACACACGATGTTTCTGTTTTAGACTTAGGTGGAGGGGTTTTTGAAGTACTTTCCACTGATGGTGACACCCATTTAGGTGGTGATGATTTTGACCAAGTTATTATTAATTGGTTAGTTGATGAATTTAAAGAAGAAAATGGTTTAGATTTATCAAAAGACCCTATGGCATTACAAAGATTACGTGAAGCGGCTGAAAAGGCGAAAATTGAACTTTCGTCAACAAATTCTACCGAGATTAATCTCCCTTACATTATGCCTGTTGACGGTGTTCCAAAACACTTAATCAGAACACTAACAAAATCAAGTTTTGAAAAACTAATCGATGGATTGGTTCAAAGGACTATTGAACCGTGTAAGAGAGCGTTATCAAATTCAAACTTAACTATTGGGGAAATTGATGAGATAATCTTAGTTGGAGGAACAACACGTATTCCCGCTATTCAAGAAGCAGTTAAAAAATTCTTTGGTAAAGAACCTTCTAAGGGTGTTAATCCTGATGAGGTTGTCGCTTTGGGTGCGGCTATTCAGGGAGGTGTGTTAGCAGGAGATGTTAAAGACGTACTTCTTTTGGACGTTACACCACTATCACTTGGAATTGAAACTATGGGTGGAGTATTCACTAAGTTAATTGAGGCTAATACAACCATCCCTACTAAAAAATCCCAAGTGTTCTCAACCGCAGTGGATAATCAACCTTCAGTTGAGATTCATGTTCTACAGGGTGAAAGAACCATGGCAAAAGATAATAGAACGATTGGTCGATTCCATTTGGATGGTATACCACCATCAATGAGAGGAATCCCTCAAATTGAAGTTACTTTTGATATTGACGCGAATGGTATTATTAATGTTTCGGCATTAGATAAAGGAACTAATAAGGAACAAAAAATTAGGATTGAATCATCTTCAGGATTGTCTAAAGAAGATATTGAAAGGATGAAACAAGAAGCAGAAATGAATGCAGAATCAGACAAAAAGGCTAAAGAAGATGTAGAAATCCTTAACTCAGGAGACTCAACGGTATTCAGTGTTGAAAAGTCATTAAATGATTTAGGCGATAAGATTACTGAAGACCAAAAGAATGAAATTAATGAAACTTTATCAAAGTTGAAAGAATCGGTATCTAAAAAGGATGTTGAATCAGTTAAAACTTTGACAGACGAAATTAATGTTAAGTTTCAAAAAATTACCCAAGACTTGTACAGTCAAGTAAACGAACAAATGGGGGATATGGAATTTGATGGTTCAGATGTTGAATTTGAAGAAGTAAATTCTAAGTAATACAAAGATTTGTAATTTAAAATCCCCTAAAATGTTTAGGGGATTTTTTTTTCATTAGGTTTTTTTTTGTATCTTTGTATTATGAAGACGAAATTACCATATGAATCCACAGGAAAGGCTATCAAAGGATATGTTGACTCTTTGACTGCAAAAACAGAAACAAACGATTGTGTTGTAAGAGCTTTTGCGTCTTCATTTGAAGTTTCTTATGATTCTGCACATGAATTTGTTGCAAACAAATTTGGTAGAAAATCACGTAAAGGGACTTATTTTACTGCAAACAAAATGGCTCAATTGTCTGAAAAAATGAGTGAAATTAACGGTAAGAGAGTTTACCCTCTTGGTACAAAGACTACAAGTTTTGCATATCCTTTCTCATTGGCTTATGATGTTAAAGTGAAAGTTAGTGGTGTAGACAAACTTTACAAAATAGTGAAAAGACAAATGACTGTCGGGACATTTGCAAAGAAAAATCCAAAAGGAACATTCTTTGTTTTAGTAAGTAGACACGCCTTCACAATTAAAGATGGTGTTGTAATTGGTAATCCTGAAGACGCAATTAAAACTAAACGACCTATCAGAGCCGCGTTTGAAATTAAATAAAATGGAGGAAAAACCAATAACATTTGAACAAAAACTTGAGGGATGGAAAAATCGTATGGCGTTTGCCAGGACTGTTGCTCGAATAATTGCGGTTATAATACAGACAGTAATAACATATTTTTTAATAACAAAATGAAAGTAATATTTTTAGACCACGATGGAGTAATTTGCCTTTCCAACAATTGGGGTGGACGAACAAAAAAATGGTCAAAATACCGTAGTCAAAATCCCGACAGTAGTAAGGAAAAAAAAGAGGCTCCAGTATCTGTTCGTTTTGATGATTTTGATAAGAAAGCTATTAAAGTACTCAATGAAATACTTGAAGAAACAGGTGCTGAAATTGTTGTGTCTTCAGATTGGAAACGTTTGTCAAATGTTGAGGAAATGGGTGAGTACTATGAATCACAGGGAATTACTAAAAAACCTATAGCGTTTACACCAAATCTAAGTGAATGTACAAATTATGACAACGAAACTTTTCCTTGGTCTCGTCAGTGGGATTTAGAACAAACTCGTTCACTTGAGATTAAACAATATTTACAAGACCATCCTGAAATTACTCATTGGGTTGCAATTGATGACCTTAACATGGGTAAAACAGGAAAATATTACAGTGTTAGTTTTGAACATGAATGGGGATTAGATAATTTTGTTCTAACACCTAAAGGTAATGAAGGGTTAAAACAATCAGGAATTAAAGGTAAAGTTTTGGAGTTTCTAAAATAAAAAACCCCTCATGAGAGGGGTTTTTAAATTACTCAGTAACTTCATCACTTGGTGTGTCAGAACTACCGTGTTTTTTGTTGATGAACTTATCAACAGACCCGATTGCAAAAGAACCTAAAACTAAGATTAGAAACGAGTTGAAAATAAATTCATTAACTACTAATGGTTTACCCATGAAACCCGTTGCAATATCTGCTGCCGCAAATAAACACATCATTAAAAACGCGATAAAACCAACAACTGATTTTTCGTTAATTGAATTGTTGTCACAGAACAACTGATTAAAAAATTTTTTCATAGTTTTTTTAATTATAAATATTTACTTTTTTGTGAAAAAAACTATATTAACGACCTTGACCTCTATACGCTTTTGGTTTTTGTTCTTTAGGTCCGTATTTTTTTTTCAGTTTACCTACTGTTTTTTTACCAAAACTAATTTTAACTGAATTGGAATTTGATTTTGTTTTTGCTGCCATAGTTATTTATTTTTATGGATAAATATTTTGCTATTTACTTTTTTCATTGTATATTTGAAGTATGAAAAATATTCTCACTCTTGCCGCCATGTTCATTTTTGTTTTCGGGTTTTCCCAAACAAAAAACGACACTATTGATTTAAATAATGTGAATTACACATTACTTAATGATTTGATTTTTCAAAAACATAACGAGGAAAGAGCCAAAGTCGGAGCAAAAAGTCGTATTAAAGATGATATCTGTAAATTGTCATCTCAATATCAAGTAGACTACATGTCAACATACTCGGTAGTATGTCATGATAATGACAAAAGCTTTAGAGGAGTAATTCTTTCAGGCCCTAGAGACAGATTTAATTATTTTTCCAAAGGGAATAAATTGAATCAGACATATCATGGTGAAATTTGTTATAACTTTTTCTGCGGTAAGAGTCATAAGATTACTTATGAAGATTTAGCTCAACAAACTATTAACGCATTTCTATCATCCTTACCACATAAAGTGGTTATGTTAAGTCATATTACAGTCCCTGGTAAACAATACGGATTCTTCTCAACTACCTCAACACAAAAAAGTGGTTATTTTAACTTCTTTGTTACAGGTTTTTTTACTTACTATTTAGAATAAAAAAAGGGGTATTAACCCCTTTTTTTATAATTCACTAAACGCGAATTTTAATGTTCTAACAAAATCGTAATTTTCGTCTCCACCTATTATCACAGGTCTACCTACTGTTACATATCTTGTGGTTGATTCTGACCTATTATCATAATCAGTACTTATTTCACTAGGGTCTATATACACTATTTTACCAAAAGAAATATTATCAACAAATAACTCCCCATTTCTAATTTCACCTCTTACAGTACTTTTTTGGTTTAAACCCTCAACAGTCCATAACGGTAAAAAACCACCTTCTTTTATGTTTAATAGTTTGTTTTCATCGGAAACTTTTCTTGCGATTGCTGCTACTTGTCCTCCAGCTCTGTTAATCATTTTAACAGGTATTTTTTTAGACCCAAACTGAGTTAAATCTATAAAAGAATTTGATTCTGGCGTTGCAGTTGAGTTACTCGATGAACCTGTAGTTGTTTGGCCTACTTTTTCTTTTCTACTTAATTGAGTGTAGTCAGGTTCAACAGTAACCTTTTTAAATTCAAACCCTCGTTTATCTTGTTGACCAAAATAATTTATCCCTTTAATATATTGTATTTTTGAACTAATATCAACTCCAGTCTCTTTTTTAATTCTGTCAATTATCATATTACCAAGTACTTTCGCTCTATTATCTGCAAGGTATTGGTTTCTTTCTAAATCACTTTTCAAACCGCCATAAGGAGAGTTATCACCCACTAATGAATGGTCTAATGACGAATAACCTTTTGGTACATCTAAAGTAGGTCTGGCGGCATCTGCAGTACCTTGTATTTTAATTGATTTAATGTTGTTAATCCCTCCCGCATTTATAAAATCTCTCAAACTCATTACGAAATTTTCATAAACTTTTTGAGCTTCAGGAAAAGATTCAAATTTAGGACCTATCATATTATCAGGATAAGGGAAAGCGTTTTTGGATAAGTCTAATTTTTGAAGGGTAACATCTCCAGGTTTTTCAAATGTTTCCACCTTTTTTTCACTAGTAATTCTTGGAGCTTGTGATATTGAAGTTAGAGTATACTTTTTACCTTCATACCCGACATTAATCGCGTATTTACCATAAGGATTGGTTAAGTCCATATCTCCTTTAGATTTACCCCTCCAATTTGGAGAATCGTACTCTTGTTCGCTAATGACAACGCCTCTTTGATACCCAAACAAGTGTTTCATTTTATATAACTCTTCATTTAATATTCTAGAATTCATATTTTTTTTGTTTACTATAAATATATTAATAACAATAAAAAAAGGGAATGGTAGCGAACCTTCCCTTTTATTTGTTACCATAACGATAACGGTCCTAAAAGTCCCTATTAAAGGGATTATTTTTCTTTAACTAAAGTTAAACATCTTTTTAAATATTCTTTTGCTCTTGGAGTCGGGTCAGAATGTCTTAAAACCTTCTCAATGTCCTTAACTAATTCTTCACCATGTTCGTTCTCTTTGTATAACTCAATAACTTTATCCATTGCTTTTACACAACCACCATCAGTTTCGTCAAAATAGTTTTTATTTCTATATTTGTTTAAATGATTCATTAGGTTGTATGCCAAATGTTCTCCACCATCCTTTACATTATGTAATCTCAAAGTTCGTAACATATCTAAAGTATCAACCATACCGTTGATACCTCCTTCTCTTTTGTATAGGTTACTTGTGTAATTTTTAAAGTTATCTGAAGGACCTACAATTTCGTCCAAAGGAGTTACGTTTTCAGGAACACATCTTTGTTTTTCCTCTTTTTTTGGTTCTATACTAGTTTGTTCTAGTAAATGCTCTCTAATAATTTTTCTTAATTTAGATTCGCTTATATAAGTTTTACCCATTTTAATATTCTTTCTTTATAAATATATTAATAAGGAAGAATTATTTGGAAATAATAATATTTATTATTGGACACTAAAATTAACAGGTGAACCCATAAAAATTAAATAGTTGTACATGGAAGATGAGTGTAGTTATTCGAACATGGAGAAAGATTTTCTTAGAAAATTTATCCGTAAAATTTCTCATGTTGGCAATGTTCTTCAATCCGTTTGGATTCGATGCCGTACAATACTATCTCTATACTCTAACAGGGAGTTTATGGTACGCAAATTTAATTTTATATTGTATCTCGGGACTATTTTTTGGACTGTATTTTTATTTTCGAAAATTATCTAAATAAGATTTATTCTTCGTCTCTATTAAACATATAGTGAGCCCAAAAATCAAAAATTAAAAAATAAATCCACCAAGTTAGTTTTTCTAAAGGGTAATTTAATGGGTCGATAACATTCATGTAAAGTAGATACCCGACTTTACAGAATACAAAAATTTTTATTATTCCAAAGACTAAATTTAAAAATGTTTTCATAGTTTAATTTCAAATCTATTTTTCATTAATTCAATTTTTTCTTCAGGAACTCCATGAACATTTTTACCCCCATGTCTATTTTCAACAATAACTGTAAACACTACGTACCCAAATTGTTTAGCTAATTCTAAATAAGGGTTCATTTCCCACTCTTGAGTAAAAGTGTTTGATACCGCAATTTTTGGTATGCTTGACGACATTGCCGATTTTACATCATCTTGACATTCAGCATGAGCATTTTTTATTTCTGAAGGTATAAAATTGTAATTACCTTCATTATCAATAAAGTATTGGTCGGCTTCAAATACATTTGAAGTTAATTGTCTTGCGAATGTGGACTTACCCGAACCAGGTACTCCTCGAACTATGTAGAGTATTTTTTCCATATTCACAAATATAAGAATATTTATTATAAAAACACAATTTATATGGACAAAATAGACCTTATCATACAGAAAGTTCTGAAGGAAGAAACTAATCCACCAATGTCATTAGTTAAAAACATAAAAGTTTCTAATGAAATGAAATACCATTTAGATAATAAACTAAGTCTTAGTGAGAATGTTTTCAGGATTTATTCTGAAAGTTATTTTAGTCTAATTAATGAAGCTAGAGAATTATATAATAAAAATTTGTTAAGATTAAATGACGAGGACACATGGTTAGTTGAGTCTGATTTAGGTAAAAAAGTTCTTTTAGAGAACGGTGAAGAGGTTTATTTAGATGCTCCGATATATGAAGATGATTTGTGGGAGATAATTACTGAGGCAAAACATAGAGGTAAAAATGTCAAATTAAACAGTCCATTCAGAACACCTGGAGGACCTAAAAAATTCGCAGTATATGTTAAAACACCTAAAGGTACAATTAAAAAAGTAACTTTTGGAGACCCTAACTTAAGAATCAAAAACGCAAGTAAAGGTAGGGCGAAATCATTTAGAGCTCGTCATAAATGTGACCAAAAGAAAGATAGAACTACCGCAGGATATTGGAGTTGTAATGTGTCAAGATATAGAAAAAAATTAGGATTAAAGTCATCAAGAAGTTGGTAATATGGAAACCTTACCGTTTAAGGAAAAAGTAAAACAAAATTTTAAGATTAGAACGTTTTCAAAAGATGTTAATGAATCTGAATTAAAGTGGCATACTGATGACCAAGATAGAGTTGTTATACCACTTAATGAAACTGATTGGCAATTACAAATGGATAACCAATTACCTATACAATTAATTAAAGGTAAAAAGTATTATATACCTGAAGGAGAATATCACAGAGTGATTAAAGGGAATGGTGATTTAAACGTTAAAGTTATCTTCAAATAAGAATCTGTAAAATTTGAGATATTCTAATACCAATATTATAGGTATTATAATAACCTTTAAGTAAATAAAACTCAAATTTTTCTTTGCTCACAAAGATAAATACAAATTACTTATGAAAACGGCTCAAGGCATTTTGAGTTATGAAAACAAATTCAGAGCCTTTGAACTCATCCAAATTTTTTGAGTTGGTATATGACATTGCGGATTTTAAGTAATCTTTAAAATTATCCGTCCACCCCTTCAAAGTATATTCAACTTTATTGTACTTAACAATACCTTCTGAAGTGGTTAATTTAGATTTACCCCATTTAATCTGTACTTCTTTAGTACTCATACCTCTAAACTTTTTATAGAAAAATTTTCTAAGAAAAGGAATTTTATTCCAAAATATTTCCGCGTCATTATCATTTAATGGGAATAGTTTAAATAGTTTAGTTTGTGAACAAGATTCTAAAGTTTTATTTAGAACTCCTCCTAACATAACATAGTCTGCACCTAAAGCGATTGCTTTAATAATGTCATCATAATTTTTAAAACCTCCATCCGCAACTATTTTGGTTTTGAAGTCATTAGATTTTTTTATTAAATAACATTCATTTATTAATGATGCCATTGGGTAATGAACTCCAGTGTTTGCAGAAGTTAAACACCCGCTACCACCACCAATACCCACTCTAATATAATCAACACCTAATTCCGCAAATTTACGGTAAGTATTAGGGTTAGCAATATTACCAACCATTATTTTTTGGTTTTCAGAATTTCTTTTGTTAATAAATTTTTTAGTTAAATTAAATAGTTTTTCCATATGACCATTAGCAATGTCCACTAAGATTTTTACAGGTTCTTTTTGGATTTCACTGTCATCAAACCACTCAACCATTTTTTCAAAATCGTCCAAAGATATCGACATAAAAAAGTCATCATTTTCAGGGTTAATACCTCTTGGCATACAAACATTTAAACCCTCTTCTGAAAATACGTCACAATTATATTCGTCAATTACTGTATCCATAGGAGAAACCATAATAGGTAACTTCCCATTTTCATCAAAAATGTCAATAACACTTCTTGTTTCAATTGAACTTATTGTTTCAGGAACAATAGTTATATCTTTAAAATCAAACTTTTGATTCTTCATTTTCTTTGTTTTCTAAAAATTTTATAATTCTTCTTCTACCTTTTTCTCCTATTGGAATTGGATTTCCTTCTTCATCTATATGAACAAACTTAATATTTGTTTTGAGAACTAATATTTGTTTACCTGTGTAAACATTATGAGCTCTTGCTTCCATATAGATTGAAATTGATGTGTTACCAACGTCTGTCGGCTGACCATAAATCTTAAGAAGTTGACTTTCTTTTGCGGGTTTTTCAAAATTACACTTATCAATTGATACTGTAACCATTCTAGGTGTGTCACATAATTGCATGGCGTATCCCGCGGCAGACGCATCAATCCATGCCAGTAGTTTACCTCCGAATAAATTACCGTGAAACCCTAAATCTGATTTTTTTATTGGATGAGTATTTAATAGTTCCATGTTTGAAATATAATTAAAAACAAATTTAAAGACAATAGGAGTATTTATAGATATGCTCACAGAAAAAGAAATTAATAGATTAAATGGTTTTTTAGAGAATAAAACTTTTACATACAATCGAGGAATATATCACTACGATTTACCTGGAGAAGTTGATTTTGATTATAAGTTCAAAATTTTAGGTTACAAAAAAATGATTAGTGTTGGTGAATATTATGACTACATAAAAATATCCGTTAAATTGATGAATTTTAGAGACGACCTGAGTAGAATAATCTTTTTAAGAAGAGGTTTAAATGGGGATTTTTTGAATAAATTCTTTAAGGAAAACATGTATTATTTTAGACATACTTTAACTGAAGAAATTATCTCAATACTAAGTATGTTTGATAATGATATTAGAGTTTCAATTGAAACAATAGAAATTGAGGGTAATAATAAAGAAAGTTTACAAGAACAAAAAATGACAAGACAACCTATAAGAGAAGTTGTTAAAGACATTGTTAATATTATCAAATCAAATGAAGAGGGTGACTTTTACTTACCTGATAACGATGAAGGGACTGGTTATTCTTTTGGAAGACTGCCATTTGAGTTTACGGTTGAGTTAGACATATCTCATGATAATACTTTAAAAGGGTACTTAATTAATGCGGAATACTCAGCATCTGATGAAGTTATTGAAATGAAAATCATATACAATCCATCTGATTTGTTAAAAAATATGTATAATATTGTAGGAGAACTTAATGAGATTTTAGCACATGAATTAGAACATGGATTACAAAACTATAGAGGTGAAATGGAAAAAACTAAAAAAGCACCTACAGACCCATTAAAATATTACACCCAACCACACGAAATTTCCGCTCAAATTGCGGGTTTCAAAAGATTATCAAGAATAAGAAAACAACCTATTGAAAAAGTAATACGTGATTGGTTTGAGTCTCACCAAGACATACATCAATTAAATGATAGAAACAAAAATACAGTTATTAAAAAACTGTTAAATTATATTAGGTGATTTTTTATTTAGACCTGAATCGTCTAACAATTTTAGAAATAAGTTCTTTCATAATAACACCTGAAACCGCAACCAAACCAAACGAGCTCAATCTTATAACAATTTCAGATATTTCTTTTTCGGTGACACTACCACTCATTGACATATTGTAAACTAATGGTAATAGAGGTATTATAAAAGTGTAACTCATCATATTGGTCACTTTGTGTAGAGTAATACCCAAACTATCTATAAAAGTTAAAAATGAATCTCTAAGTTCGTCACATTTTTTAATAACAGTTAAAAACTGAGTAAAAATTCCTTCTTCAGTTAATTTTTTATACAGTTTATCCATTAAGGTCTTGTTATCAAAATAATAAGTGGCGATAACACCTGTTAATAGTAAACTAAGTTGAACATCATTTAATTCAGGGTATTTACCTTGGACAAAATCATTTATAGGTCCTACCATACCCCCGATACTAGCACCCCAAGTTATTAAAAATTTTAAATCTGTATTTAATTGTTTTGAAGATGTTGATAATATTTTTTTAACTAATTGATAATTTTTTTTAATAACATTATCCATCTCGTTACCAGAGGTTTCAAGCAACAGTCTTTGTTTCTGAGATTCATTTATTAAAATTGTTATACTCATACACTAATAAATACTTTATTTATATTTATTATTAAATATCAAAGAAAAAAATGATTAACCCTGAATTAGAAATAGGTCAAGAAGTTATTTTACTTCACATGGAAGATGAGACAAGTATCCCTCCAGGAACAAAAGGAAAAGTTGTTGCAAAAAGCGTTGTTTTTGGTGACGCTCAATACACAGTTAAATGGGAAAATGGAAGTCAATTGGCGATTATAAGCTCTTGCGATTTATGGGATACTCCTGAAAATATGGCAAAAAGAAAAAAACGTGTTCAAGAAATCGAGATAAAAAAGAAATCGATTACCGAGGTTGATGAATTTGAGAGAAGTAAAAAATTAATAAAAAATATTGATGTTTTTAACCACTTCAACATGAGATTTTTAAATCAATATTTGAAAATGGTTAGGGAGAGTGGTATTGTTAATATGTTTGGAGCATCTCCATACCTTTATTTGGGTAAAGATAGAATTGAACATGAATTTAAGTATAAAGATATTCACAATGAAGAGGCTTTTGAACAAGTATTAGAAAATGCGAACCAAGCTCAAGCAGAAATGATTGATGGGGTTATTAATGTATTAAATTCTGAAGGAAAAGAAGAATCTTTGGAAAATATAAATCGATATATTCAAAGATACGCACAAAAAGTCCTATTGAATTATATGCACTTATTTTAACTCGAACTCCCAAACATCCGATTCTTTAATTGGGGAGATTTCCAAGTCAAGGAAAACAGCATTTTGTTCTGAGGCGTAAAGTCCTAAAATATTATAATCGTAAAACTCCTCAGCCTCACCCATTGTCATTAGGTCGCGTTCACAAAGAATCGAGAGTATTTTAGGTTTTGAGTATAAAACTCTTCTACCGTTACCAAATTCCTCAACAATTCCAATGATAGCTTCTTCTAACCCGTCTAAAAGAACTGCCCCTTCGGCATATTCGTGTATATCAACTTTCATATTTGAAATGTAATAAAATTATTCTTACCAATCAACATATTTATATTTAAAACAAAGTTATATGAACGCATATTTTTTCAAAATGAGTCAAGCAGAAAGAAATAATATTCTTGACCAACACAAATCAGTATATGATGGGTTTGTAACTCAATACGGCCAAAATTCTAACACACAACCTTTATATGTGCAAGATTATGCAAATGATAAAGGAGGTATTACAGTTAATAACAAAGGAGGTGTAGGAGTTTATACAAACATGAATATTAATGAGTCTAATGGTTTTGCTGGTGCAAAATATCTTCCTGATGTATCTTTTGATTTTGGAGGACCTGATGAAGAAATGGAAGAATATGTTAGTATGGGTGAACAAAAGGATATGATTGGAGATGGTGAGAACGATTTAGAATACGGAACATTTGGTGATGAAGATATCTTACATGGAAAACAATTAATGAGAAAAGATTTCTTTGATGATGAAGATATTGAATCAGAATGGGACAACACTGACGATGAGTATGACTTTGATATTAAAGATGATGAAATGTTTGAAGAGTTTGATGAAGAAGAGGTCGAACCATTACAAGAACAATTAAATAAGACCCTTGATATGTTCAAAAGATTTAAAACATATCTTTAACTTTTTAACAAAACTGTGATATTTCTAAAGTAATAAAACTACAAAAAATAGAACAATGGAAATTACAGAATTAGTTTCGTTTTATTTGAATGAGAATTCAAAAACTTTAGAAGTAACATTCAGAACAACATCGGACAGTGAAGATGAAATCAGAGAAAGTAAAATCAGCTTTGATGAAGTTGAGGAGTTTGGTTATGATTTTGTTGATTATGATAATGATTATAATTCATTTTTAGGTGAAGAGTATGATGAAGAAAACGACGATGAATATGATAGTGTTTACGTCGACGAACAAGAAATAGTATCTTTCTTAAATGAGTTTTATACTCTATACCCAAGTAAATTACCCCCTTCAGAAATTTTTTAATTTACAGTTATAGTTTAATTTCTATTTTTTAATAGGAATCCATATTTATTTATATGAGAGTTGACGTTGATTACATAATTTCCCTTTTAAAAGAATACACCCCAAAGAAAAATTCTGAGGAACTTGGAGAACAAGACGCCGCCGCTGGAGGTGGTGCCGCTTCAGGTGGAGGAAGTGGTAGTGGGGGGTATCCAACGGTAACAAAATGGGAGTCGGGAGTCACAAGAGGTCCTGCAAATCAAATCGGAGTTACCAAATGGAATGAAATTGTTAAAATTAACAGAGGTAAAGCAAATACTTTATTATAAGTAAAGATATTTATATTTGATAATATTTATAAAATAAGAAAAATAGTCATATGAGCAATAATAATAGAAAAGAAGTTGACGAACAAATTGAAAGAGCACTTCTGATGATGAAGTATAATACTTCAAAAACTCTTACCGAGAATAAAGAAACAATTAAACCTTTATTAAAAGAAGACTCCAAAGTCGCGGCAGCTACTATAGGTAGTGGAGCGGTAGGAGCGGGATTAGGGGCAGCGGCAATCCCAAGTTCTATGTCTATTGCGAGTGGAGGAGCGGGAGTTGTTGCGGGAACAACCAATTTAGCGGCAGGAGTCGCGACCGCATTAGGAACTTCATTCACAGTTGGGGCGGCGATTGTTGGTGGAGCTGCGGCAGTCGCAGTACTTCCATTGGCGTATTGGTTCATTAGAAAAGATACAGGAGCTGCTTCAAGTGTTAAAGCCATTTTTCAAATGTGTTCAACAAATCCAGGAATTGCAAAATTAGAAAGAAAAATTTCAGATTCTGAAATTAGAAATATTGCAGATGAAATATATGACGCAATCAACTACTCTACTTTAGGATTCATGGCGGGAACTGATGAAGAAAAACTATACGCCGCATTCCAAAACATCTCTAAAGGTACTGCGGCAGACGTTTGTGCGTTATATGCAAGATATACTTCAACAAGAGGTGAGTTATATGACGAAATTGACGGTGATATAGACAGTCCTGATGAGTGGGAACAAATATACAGACCATTAAGAAACTGTGTTGAAGATAGTTTAAGAGACTTAGAAGATAAAAATCCATGTAAACAAGGTGAGGTTTGGGACGATAAAACTAAATCATGTAAAAAATCTGACGGAGGTGGCGGAGGAGGAGGAACTAATCCTGAAGAGAAGTGTAAAGATTTCCCATTCAAGAGAGGTTGTAAAAATAGCTACATCAGAAAAGTACAAGAATGTTTAGGTGGTTTAACTGTTGATGGTGTTTTAGGCCCTAAAACTCAATCGGCTATCGAGAAAGCAGGATACTCAGTACCACTAAGTAAATCTGACTATGATAAAATTATGGCGAAATGTGGGGAAGGTAATGTAGAAACAACAACTACAACTATAAACCTACCTCCAACATACGTTGACACAGTAGGATAATAATTAAAAAAACATATACAAATGAAAAAGCATTCAAGAATAATATCAGAACAAACAAGTTTCCAAAATAAAACATGTGCGGGATTATACCCAACAGAACCTACATTAGCTCAAGCGTGTAATTACCCAACTTGTTATCCTGCAAATGCAGTACCTGCTAAAGTTGGGAACGATTTATACATATCATATCCTTCTAAAAAAATGCCAGGATACACCGCATATTTGGGTAGATTAGGTGACGGAGGAATGGGAAGCGGAACTGTTAAATTTAGTAATGATGGAGGTAAAACTTGGTTACAACAAAATAATCAAGAATATGTTGCTCAATGGCGTTGTTCACCTTTAATGAAAACTATTGGAGAAACAATGAATGCCGACCAAGCGACTTGGTTTCTATCTTTAAAAGCGTCTAATCCTAATGTGTTCAAACCATACTCAGAGTTATTGGGTAAAGCGGAAGCAACAAGCGGGGCATATGAATTAGTTAAATTAAAAGATATTCCTGAACTACAAGGTAAACTACCTCAAGAAGCTCAAGTAGTTGATATTTTTGTTTGGAAATACAAAGGTCCTGTTCAGCAACAAGACGCTACAAGACCTCAGAAATTAATTGATGACTATTTTAAAAAACAATTAGGTTATGTTGACAAAAACGAAGTTCCTGCTGGTCAAGAGTCACTATACGTACCGTACAATTTAAAAAATCACCCTACATATGGAAAGAGTTTTACTCAAGATTATATCATGTACTATGACCCAACAAAAATATCTGCAGAAGCCGTTAAAACAAATTTAGATGATGCGATTACTAAGGCAAAAGCGAGAAATACAAAATCTGATTGTAGAGCGGCAATTCAATTGTATTATGAGGCGTACAGATTGGCATCTACGGGAGCTTTATTTGCTACTCAAGAAGACATTGACCAAAAGAAAAATGTTGTTAGAGCTTGTAAACAACACAATTTCCCTTTCTTAAAAAAGAAATTGGATGAATTAGAAAATGCAAATCCTGCAAAATCTACAACAGGAGTTCAATTAGACTTCGCTTTAAGACAAAGTAAACAGTCTAATTTGATGAGAGAAAATAGGGATATTAGACTTAAAAGTCTTATCAGAGAAAGTCTTTTAGAAATAAAGGAAGAAAAAAAAAAGACTATTTCAGAAGAATCAAAAATAGTAAAAGGTAGAATTCAGTTTATAACTGAAGGTACTACATTTAAAACTAAGAAACAAAAAGATAATTTTTGTAATAATCTTTTGAGTGAAATGATTTATTTTAACTCACAAGGTTTTGACAAACAAGCGATTAATGAAGGATTCTTTGACATATTAAGTGGTCTTTTTGGTAATACAGGTGAATCTATTTTACAATACTTTAAAGAATACCTTGCAAAATGGTTAATTACTTCTTTAACTCCGTTAGACCCTAATGGATGGGTTGGAGGAACTATAGTTAAAGCAATTGGTAACTTACCTATTGGTGATATTCCTAAATTAACAGATTGTAATTTTACAACCAAACTTTTATCAAAATCGATTGCGGAAGAAGCCATCGACCAATTGAAACAAAAAGCAGGTCTTGAAGGAGCTTTCTATGACGTATTAAGAAACGCGGTGATTGAAAGTCTTGAAGATACGGATTTAGGTGGAAAAATTGAAAGTGCTTTAGGTAGTATATTATGTCCTATGTTATCCAAAGTGTCAGGAAAAATGTCGGACGCTGCTGATGATATGAAAAAAGGAGCGTTGGCTCTACCATGAAACCAGTGAGGTAAAACTCACATGGGATAAACCAATTAATGAAAGGGGGTATTCCAAATCTAACAAAAAGGTGTCGAGAGACACCTTTTTGTTTTTAACTAAATGACTTTTTAAATTCGTTCCAAATTGGTTCGACATTTGCGTTAATGATTTCGGAAAATATTGAAGGTTCGTAAGGGTTAAAACGTAACTTCATATTTGCTTCTTCAGGTGTTCTATCACCTTTTTTTCTGTTACAAGTTCCACAACAAGTTACAAGATTTGTCCATGTATTTTGACCTCCTCTCGATTTTGGTTGTATATGGTCAACAGTTAAATTTTTTTTACTACCACAATAGACACATTCATGATTATCTCTTTTAAATAATCTATGTCTGTTTATTTTTAGTTTATGAACTCTATGTCTTACATAGTTTAATAAACGTATAATTAGTGGTCTAATAAAAGTTTTCGCCCCTGCACAAAGTGGGGTATCCGAAGACTTCAAAATCTCGGCTTTACCTTTAGTTACAAGATTAAAACCTCTAAAAACTGTTGTTACGTTTATAGGAGTATAATCTGCATTTAATACTAACACTTTTTCCATTCTAAAATAAAATATCTTGTTTTAGACAAAGTATAATAAAAAATGATTAAAAAAAACAGATGAGAATGTATTTTTTTAAACCGTCCATTTTTTAGGATGGGTCTTTTTTGGTTCTAAATACCTATTTGAATATATATTTGAGTCAACAGTGATGGGTTTTATAGGTACTTTTGTTTTCCAAGAAGAATAAACTTGAGATAATTGGTCTCTTGCACTGTTTTCACTTAATTCTTTCCACCAAGTTTCGTTAAATTTTTTGACTTGTGGGTTGTTTGTTCTAACTGTAAAACCACTATCAAATAGACCAAAATTTTGAGGTAACCCTTCTAGTCGATATCTTTTCATTTGATTATCAACCAAATTTGGATAATCTAATTTTTGTCTTTTTACTTCTTCTGCCTCCGAGTAAACGCATTTTCTAACATCGTGTTTGAAACAAGAAATTAAATCGTGATTAATTTCTTTCAAAAATTGTTCTGAGTTTTTAAATTTTGGTCTATAACAATGGTCAACCCATATACTAACATCATGTTCAGGTAACACAATGTGTGGGTTCAATTTTACGTATCTGGCTTTTCTACGGTTATCTAAATTTTTAGGTAAAAAGTCTATATGACAAATTTCCCATATTTTTGATTTATAATATTTGTTATCGGTAAATAAGATATATCTGACGTTAGGGTCAACTGTTGAAGGTTCTCTAAATTCATCGTATCCCCCTGTGTTTACACTATATACTATTATTTTCATTAAATTAAAGATTTACCGTATTTATTCGGACCTTTACCAACCCCTCTAGTTATTTTACCTACAAATTGGTCAAAGATACTACCAATATCAATTGAAACCCCACCACTTTTAGAAAAAGTTACCGCTAAATTCTTACCTACAAATCCACCACCAATTAATAAAAGTTTACCTGACATGTTTTTATTCTTAAAATCACTTTCAATTTTTTTATAAATAGTTGGATAATACTCCTCTATTTTTTTTGAATCTTCGTATTTGTACTCGCCTGGTATTTTGTAAGAGTTGAATTTTTTAATGTTAGGGTATTTTTTTTGTATACGAGATTCAACATCTCTTGATGTGACTAAATACACCTCATTAATTTCTTTTAAAATAGAATCTAATTTTTTTAATGTTACTAAGTCATAATGAACATTCATACTACAAAATTTCTTATTATTAGTTTTATCTTTTTCATTCAAAATATTTGATAACATTTCCCTAGAAATTGACCAATATGGATTAGACCCTCTCTCAATTTTTTCTGTTGGGATTCCTAATATATCGCAATCATTAATTGCAGTTTTTAAATTTTGACTAATCTCTTTCATTTCCTGAATATTTGGAACTCTCCCTAAATGAGTGTTATAAAAATGTGCACAACCTTTATGGTTTGGGTCTGTTAGTAATACTGCAATTTCACCATCACCAATTCGTATAATAGAAAGAGGTTCTTTAGATTTTAGTTTTTTCATAACTAAATTAAATACCTCTTCGGTGTCGGTATTAATTTTTATATTTTGTTTCGTATACATGTTTATCTTTAGTTAAAATATTAGTTAAATTTGTAGTATTTTTAACTGTTTTTGATAATTCAATATCAATTCGATTAAATGAGATAATTCCCTTATTCTTTATTAAATTGTGTAAAATTAAATCACCATACCAAATTTTAATCTCATTATCAATTATTATATATTTTTCTTTTTTGATGTAAAAAAAACACCCAAACCCCTTTTCCATGGAGCCTATTTTATTTTTCACACTAACTTCAGAATTCTTATTAAGGTTTTTATAATCTAACCCAATTAAATCGTAGTCATGGTTTAGTATTTCACGTAAAACCCTATCAATATTTTCAATACATAGGTCGTCATTTGTAATAATTATATTAGTGTTTTTACATAATTGGACTCCTAAATTCCAAGACGGGTTAACAAAAATATTGTTTTTATTTTTTACGTGGTTAACTTTTTTAAACTTTGAAATGTTGCATGTTATTTTTTCAGGGTTATTATCAATTAAAATAATTTCATTAATTAATGATGAATTATCCAATTCTGTTAATAAACATGGTGTCTTGTTGCTTAACCACATTGTTGGTATAACTACTGAGAAGTTACTTGTCATACTAAATGTTTTTTATTTGACATATCACCACCTCTGTACCAATGTTGGACATAAATACCTTTCATTAAACCTACTTTACCACCAGCATTTCTTACCCTTCTGTGCATATCATTATCAATGGTCAGCATTTTTTCTTCTTTGAACCCACCAACTTTTTCCCAGATAGATTTTTTCATTAAAATTAAAACACCACTCAATTCACCATTTTTAGTAATATCCATTACTGAAGTTTTGTTAGTATTCCACAAATTTTCACCAATAGTTCTATGATATGATTGGTCATTATTATTCCAATTAACGTTAGGAGCAATTTGATATTTACACCCAACCCTATTTGTATAACAGGTAAACATAGAATATGACGGGTTGTTTTGGATAACTTCTTCAATTCTTGACCCAAAAAAATGTGTCGTATGAACGGCATCCCCATCTAAAAAACACACCCAATCATTAGAACCAATGATGGACATGATTTCATTATAAGATTTACCAATATTCTTATCCGAATTCCAAGGGATAAAATGGTAAATTTTAAATTTGGGTACTATGAATGTATTTTTAGACATTTTGTTTTATATTATCAAAAATAGTAGACATGTTCTATTTATAAATACATATAGTATAGTTTATGAAATTAATAATAGTATCGACATTTTGGAACGCGGAAAAATACGTAAATAAATGTATTGAATCTTTGAAAAATCAGTATTATACAAACTTTACTGCGTATTTTGTTGATGATATGTCTACCGATAATTCATATAATGTTGCAAAAAACGCGGTAGGTGATGACGATAGATTTGTTTTAATTAAAAATTCTGAAAAAAAATATAAGACAAAAAATTTCATAGACATTATTAGAGAAAATCCCAAGATTGATTGGGATGATGTTATTATTGAAATAGATGGTGATGATAAATTAAAGGATAATCATGTATTAAGTCGAATAAATAAAGTTTTTTCTGATTATAACATTTGGTTATGTGGGACAAAATGGATTGATACAAATGGTAGACTTGGAAATTATGGAAAACCCACACCTGAAAAAGCAAGGGTAACTTCATGGAATTTCTCACACATGAGGTCTTACAGAGCTTTTTTGTTTAGAGCAATAAAAGATGAACATTTAAAATTTGAAGGTGGTTATTTTAAAGCCGCTTGTGACTTAGGATTTGGTATCCCTATGTTAGAAATGGCGGGAAGTGAACATTTTCATTATATTGAAGAACCTCTTTATGTATACACATGGCACGACAGACAATCTTATTCGGATAAAAATTCATTTGGTGATAAAACAGTTCAAGGAAGAACCGCAAAACACATTTATTCGTTACCAAAATATCAAAAATTAAATTTAGAATTCGAATTTAAAATAAATGAAGAACCTGAAGTAATTCCTGAAATTAAACCTAGTAATATTGAGGTTTTAAATAAACTTTTACATAAAAAAGACAGTAATAAATTCAAAACTACTCCTGCTAAAGGAGTTGATTATGACAGATTAAATAAAATTTTGTACGCCCAAGGGGTGTATAATCCTAAAAACAATACACCTTCACCAAGAGTCAATCAGAATAAACCCGAAGATAGAAACAAATTAATTGAAATTAAAAGAGACTCTAATCTCGACGCTCTGAGAAAAAACTTACCAGGAAAACCTAATCGAAAAAAAGATATTCCAAACATCTTTAGTAAAAAAAATCAAAGAAGAGGATAAAAGTCTTTTGATTTATAAGACAAAAGTTTCTATATTTGTAAAAACGAATACTATGTACGTGATTTTAAAATACATTCTTAATGAAAAATCAGGGAAAAAATTACCCGTTATATTACTCAATGGTAGTAGTGAAATTTGGGAATTTGAAACTCTTGAATCTGCCGAAAATATGAGGGATATTTTCCAAAAAAATTCTGACTCGGGATACAAGTACGAGGTCAAAAAAATATAATTAACTTGGTTCCGTAGCTCAGCTGGATAGAGCAACTGCCTTCTAAGCAGTAGGTCACAGGTTCGAATCCTGTCGGGACTACTTTTTAAAAAATATTATGGGAAGTCAAGATAATATGTTAGAACAAGAACACAATGAATTTGTTAACAGTGACCTTTTTTGTCAAATGATAAAGGATAAAATTGAACATTCCCATTATCATAAGTACGATGGTATTGCACCTGAAGGTTTTTTGTTAATACCTGAAATTACTCTTGAACGTCTTAAAGATTTTGATTTTTGGAAGGAATGGAAAAATAATCCTTCAGTTCTTATTGACTTTGCAAAAAAAGATTCTTATTTAATATAACTTTTTTTTGTGAGATACAGATTTTTTTATATCTTTGTAATCTAAATCAATAACATTATGAAAAAGTTAATCAACGTCGCAATTGTTCTCGGTCTTATAGTATACGCAGGCGAATACCTGAAAAAAAACAATACTGACCTTTACGAAGTTTTTGATGTAGAAAAGCCTGTGGCTATCTATCTACCTGAAACTCCTGTAACTGTTGAGGAAGATACTCATTCTCATGACACTTCTGAATCTCATGTTGAAGAAGATTACTCTACTAACCCTAGTGTAGGTCAAACAATCTACATCAGAGCTTTGGGTGATGTTGACAATAACGACCTACAGTCGGCTGCTGACATCGTAAGAGATTTCTACGGATACAATGTAAAATTCTTACCTAAAGTTGAGGTTAATTCTTATATGTTAACTTCTAATGGTGACTTAAATTCTGTTAACACTTGTGCTTCTTTGTCTGATGATGATAAAACAATCTATATCACTGACAGAAAACTATATACTCCTACTGGTGATTTACTTCGAGGTGTTGCGTCAGGTAACGATAGAACCGTTATTGTTAGAGGTGAATCAAGTTTCTTGAGAGAAACTGTTATCCACGAACTTGGTCACACACTTGGTTTGGGTCACTGTGACGACCTGTCTTGTATCATGGCAATCAACAATGACGCATATGATAGTGGTGATTTCTGTAATAGTTGTAAACGTAAAATTGGTTTTTAATATATGAAAACATTTAAAGAATTAAAATTTAAAACTCACCCTATGGGTCTTGGGGTACAGGCAGTTGAGACATTTGATAACCAATATGGGGTTTCTGTGGTCAGAACCCCATATTCATACGGGGGTCAAAAAGGAAGATACGAATTGGCGGTACTTGATTCTTCAGGAGCAATTACCTATGATACACCAATCACTAATGATGTGTTGGGTTACCTTACCGAAGATGAGGTTTCTCACTATATGATTGAAGTTCAAAAATTATTAACTTATACATTATTTTAAAACTATGCCAGAATTTGAAAGTTATGTTGACGTGGATGTTGATGAATTCTTATCCGCATGTTCACCAAGAGAAATTGAAAATTTGATTGAATACCTTATTGAGGACGGACATCTTGATTCAAAAGGACTACCAAAGAAAAATGAACCAAAGAGTTTAATGGAAGAAGAGTGGGTCGAAATTACCGATAATCTAAGGGAAAAACGACTTAACATCTCTAACGAAGACGAAGAAACAATTAGAAAAATTTCAAAAAAATATTAATAACATGAATAGTATATTTAAAGACCTAATGGAAGAAAATTTAATTTCTGAACCTGAAATTGTAGATTTGATTCAGGTTACACACAAGTTAACAAAACTCAATATAATGAGTCAAGAAGATTTGGATAATCTTTGTTTAAAACTAGGAGTAACACAAATAGGTGAAAATGTATTCCAAATAGATGAAAATAGTGAGTATACGTTTAACTAACTCCTAACGGTCCTATAGCTCAGTTGGTTAGTAGCACCTGACTCATAATCAGGGGGTCACAGGTTCGAGCCCTGTTGGGACCACAAAAAAAATTAGTAAAAAGCTTGTCAATCAAGAAACTTTTACTAAGTTTGTAATAGTTATTAGAAAACAAATTAAAATAGAAACAATGAGAACAATTAATAAACATATGGTCATTATTAGCAAGTCGCAGTTTAGAAATTGCTGGTATCCGCGTGTTCAGATTAATGGTTCGGATTTGTGTATAGGTTAAAATTGAGTTAAACGTAACAAGATATAACCCCGAACCAACACAAGGTTCGGGGTTTTTTGTTTTAAGTTCTTTGACATATTGGTTTGAAAGTTTAAATTGTCCTGTAGTGTAATTGGCAACACACCTGATTTTGGCTCAGGAATCCGCAAGGTGTATCCAGGTTCGAGTCCTGGCGGGACAACAGATGGCGTGGCTTAGAGGAAAAGAGTTTTCTCTCATAAGGAAGACCAAGTGGGTTCGAAACCCATACACGTCACCGAATAATAGCCCTTTAGCTTAAAGGAGAAGCACTTGTTTTACATACAAGATAGTGTAGGTTCGAGTCCTACAGGGGCTACAATAAATTGGAGAGGTTGCCAAGTTGGTCAAGGCACTGGACTGAAAATCCAGCTATGTGGGTTCGATTCCCACCCTCTCCACGGAGTCCTGAATTAACAGGAGACCCCCACTCCCATATGGCAGTCAGTCCGTTAACCTGATGAAGTGGGGTTTTTATGGAGTATATAGTGTCAGTGGTTGAGCACGTTAGTTTGTGGTACTAATAGGGTGAGTTCGAATCTCACTATACTCCCCACCCCCCGAGTTTTGGAGCTGGTACCTCCTTTTACCCGAATTGAAATGAAAAACTACCAAATTTGGAAGTGGTCTGAATGGACGAAGAGCTTGTCTTGAAAACAAGTAGTACCTTAACTGTGTATTGGGGGTTCGATTCCCTCCGCTTCCGCAACTTAGTCTCTTGGTGTAACGGATAAGCACCTATCGCTACGGACGATAAAGTTTGGGTTCGAATCCCAAGGAGACTACAACATCCGATGTGTGTTCCCGAGCTAGGTCGGGATAAAATGGAAGATTACTCAAATTGGTAAAGAGGCTTGTTTGCTAAACAAGTAGGTCTGAAATATGATACGTAGGTTCGAACCCTACATCTTCCGCAACAATGGTTCTGTAGTTCAATTGGAAGAACAAGGCTCTTCTAAGGCTTCGGTTGGGGGTTCGAATCCCTCCAGAATCACTAAAATAAATAACGGGGTGTAGTCTCGGGGAGAGACGCGTGTTTTGGGAACACGAGGCGGCTGGTTCGACTCCAGTCACCCCGACTAATAATTAAAATTATGTTTGGATTTAGAAAAACATTAACTAACGAGGAATGTGAAATAGTCATGTTAAAAGGAAAGTTAGAAGGACTGACCAATTATCATGAGGGTTTAACTAAAGTTAGTGAAAGACCTGATAATAGAAGTGATTTATCAGAAGAAATTAAAAGAGTTAAAAATGAAATCATTATGATTGAAGGAACTCTAAAAAAAATGAAAAAAAATTAGTAAAACAGAACGATATATACCAAAAAATGGTTACTTTTGTTCTATAAAACTAAATATTGTGATGTGTCCGAGTGGTTTAGGAACTATCCTGATACGATAGTCTACGTGGGTTCGAGTCCCACCGTCACAACGAAAACTGTAGTAAAATAAGAGTTACTTCGTCTGTTAAACGAGTGGTCGTAGGTTCGAATCCTACCTTTGAACACAGTCTTAAGTGACACGTTCAGAGTAGCTCAGGGGTAGAGTACTAAATCTCTCTTATGATTTTCTCAGTTTTAATTGTCTTCGTAGCTCAGCTGGTTTTAGAGCATTCCACTTTTAATGGAAGGGTCACAGATTCGAATTCTGTCGGGGACACAAATTAACAACACAATGCACAGTACTGCAAACAAAGAAAAATGTCTTAATGGTAAATCCTTAGAAGACGACTTTCAAAACCTAACAGGGTTAAAGAAAATGTTAAAAAAAGAAAAACCATTCTTTATTAATTCTTTAGGTAAAAAACAAATTATTGATTTTGATTTTAAAACTGAAATTAATGGTGTTGATGTCTTTATTGACTTAACAACAACATTCAGAAGTGACAGATTAAAACAAAAGGCATATAATGCGATTATGTATAAAACTAAACTTAACCCAAATTGTAAGTTTTATATGGGAGTTGGAAAATTAATTGAAAACGGGAAAAAGAAAAATCCGATTTTAATCGAAGGGATTGATGGTGTAATCTTGGTAGATGATTTAATCGGAATGATAAAACGGACAGATGCCTGAGTGGTTTAAAGGGGTGGACTGCAAATCCATTATTCGGGGGTTCAAATCCCTCTCTGTCCTCAATGAAGTAGTCAAAAGCGTAGGTAATCAAGCGTGGAGAGACGTGTCGCAAGGGTACACACTAAGGATAAGTAGAAATACTCAACTCTCTAATGGTGTGTGAAGTAGAAACATAAGAACCTACAGGATTCCTGATAAAGATTATCACTATTTCATTAATTGCATCTTTGGTGTAACGGATTAGCATAAGTGACTCCAAATCTCTTGGTCAGGGTTCGAATCCCTGGGGATGCGCAAAATGACTCAGTAGCTCAATTGGTGGAGCCCCATACTGTTAATATGGTCGTTACAGGTTCAAGTCCTGTCTGAGTCGCAAATATTTTTCATTGTTAATGTTGTGAGAATGGAAAAAAGTTGTATCTTTGTCAAACAAACAACTTAAAACTATACACCATGACATCTACAATAATCAACGTAAACACAGGAACATTAGCAGGAGAGGTATTTTACGGAAACTTCAACACTACCGTAAAAGGTAAAAGAATTTCAGTTTCAGTTTCAAACCACCTTAAAGACGCAGATAAAGAATACGAATTCCGTATCGCAAATAAATGTCAAGCAGGATTCATCAATATCCACGACACTAAAGGAACTGCGGCGGGTGTTATCCGTGGATACCAAAAAAACTCATTGGTTAATATCCAAGCAAAAAATGAGTATGGTCAATGGATGAACGTTTACACTGTCAAAGGAGGTAAATGGTATTCAATCGACAAAGGGTTTTTGGATGTGTTGACTGTTGGGACAATGAGAGAGTCTTTCCCTGACATGTGTGACATGGAACTTTGGGGTAGAATGGGAGCAAAAACTTGGGCGGACAAGGCGTTTGTACAGAATTAAAAATTAATAAAACAATAGAATATGTCTTTTAAGAGCGAATTATTGTACAAGTCATCCAATATTGGAAAATATGAACTACACCTTGATGGTTCAACAGGATGGGGAATTTTATTTCCAAACGGGTATATTGAAGTTGAGGAAGGTCCGCATGATTGTGTTGGATTTATGAGAGGAGAAGTAAATGGGATTTCTGTATATTCAGAAGGTTACAACGTCCCAAGAATTCCTGGGTCATATTGGATGGGTGATATGTCTGATGGGGAGTTGTTAAAATTTTTTGATGAGGTTGTTTTAAAATATAGTCAGGTGTCGAAATGGTAGACGAGCCTCAACACCCTGGGGTTGAGACATTAAATGAGGGATAACAATGGGTCTCTTACAGGTTCGAGTCCTGTCCTGACTACATAGGTTGATTGGGGAATGGTGATACCTATGACACGAGAGTGTGTATCGGTCGGCATCATCGGAGTTTGCAGGTACACACCGAAGTAATGCCAATCGTAAAAGAGGATGTCCACTGAACCATCTTCCTCTTTCCTAAATTGGGAGTGTTAAGCAACGGTTGCTTAGCTGACTGTAAATCAGTGGTCTTACGACATTGGGGGTTCGAATCCCTCCACTCCCACAAAAATTTTTCAAATCATTTGTCTTTCTTTTTGTAGATTTTTGGAGGTAAAGGTGGGTCTAAAAGAAATTTGTCATTTATCCAATTTCTAAGTTCATTTTCGACAAAAAATTCAGGAACTTCGTCATCATCTGATTTTGATGATGCCAAATCTGAAATATAGTCGGCGAACTTAAGTTTGTATTTGTCATCCATCATTGTCATCAAACCATCAGTCATAAAAAAAACTCTGGATAATGGGTCTTCAATATTTAATTCACCTTCTGCTAAATTAAATGATTTCATAATTACTTTACCCCACCAAGTTTTATAGTTTTGAGTTTCAACAATAGTTGGTCGGATTATTTTATTGAATGCTCTTAAAGACGACCCAATAAACCCCGCAATTGCAATTTGTGGTAAAAACCAAGGTAATAATCTAATTAACGCTTTAAATCCTCCCTCACCAACACCTTTCCATAAACGCTCATTTTTTGCAGAATCAACTAACGCCTTTAGTTGACCGAATGTTATTTTACCCTGAGCACTACAGAATTGTTTGGATTTACAAATATTGTTTACCGCGCTTTTAGAGGGTTCAATCTCCTCCATTAACATTAATATTTGTGATTCTGTTAATATCAACCTCATATTAATAAATATGATATTTTACCTAAAACTTGACACTTTTAAAAAGTTGTATATATTTAATTAAAAAACAAACAACGCAAAAAATGAAAAATTTAAATATCATACTTTTAGGCGGGACTGAAGCGGATACACGTTTTAGAACGGAGATGGTATGATATGACGTGAAATAAACTGACTGAAACCCATCTCCAAAAAAGATGGGTTTTTTCTTTTTATACGTTTTGTGAATTGAAATTTTTTTGTAACTTTGTAATGTTCTTTGACATATTGGTTTGAAAAGTAAGGTCTATTGGTGTAGTGGCTAACATACATCCCTGTCACGGATGTGCCGCGAGTTCGATTCTCGCATAGACCGCAATATCGCGGGTTATGGAAGTGGTCTATCCGCCAGGTCTCATAAGCCAGGAATCGGGGGTTCGAATCCCTCACCCGCTACCAAATGGGGGTACATGTACCAAGGCTTTGGCGATGTCGATTTGCAATCAACGTGAGGTGGGTTCGATTCCCACTATCTCCACCAAATAAACGAGTAAAACAAAGAATGATGAGAGAAGTTTTGTCAGGAACTCTCAAATCAGGTAAAAGAAATTTTGTAAAGGTAAATCAAGATAATAATCTGATTGAGAGTTTGAAAAAAACGCTTAAAAGAACGAAGTACAAGTTCAGAGTGAGGAGCGGGTCTCACAAAAGTAATTAAATAAAGAGGAACAACTTGTGTAGAAGCCTCAGGGAACTGCAGTCCCACTACACTCTAAGCGGGTGTCGTATAACGGCATATTATATTAGACTTCCACTCTAAGGATGAGGGTTCGACTCCCTCCACCCGCTCTAATTTAAATTTAAAAGAAAATGAAAAAAGTGTTTTTTATCTTGGGAATTGTTTCCCTATTTGGAATGTCGTCTTGTACTGAGAATTCGCGAGTAAAGAATTGGGGAGGGGAAGGTACATTAACCTTACCTAAAGGTCAAAAATTGGTAAATGTAACTTGGAAAGAAAGTCAGATTTGGTATCTTACAAGGTCTATGAAAGAAACTGACTCTGCCGAAGTTTATATATTTCATGAAGAGTCTTCTTACGGTATGATGGAAGGAACTTACAAAATCGTGGAGGTGAAATAAGAATCCTTATGAGATTAGGTTTTAAAACAAAAAGATTTTTGATTAAAAACAGAGAAAATATCGTATACCTATACATGGGAATAATTTTTTTAATTTTTTTACTTACGGTTTTTTTGTAGTTTAAAAAAAAGTTGTATCTTTGTAATGTTGTTAAGGGGGACGGAAGTATTAAAGTGATGGTGTTCCGTCCCCCGAATAAGAGAAAAAGTTCTTTGAAAGGTTGTGATTTATTACACTAAAGCGAGGGGGAAAACTTTAGGTAGTATGTGTTGAACTAGATTGCTCCGACTAGCGTGGGTATACTCACGAAGCATTTAACAATGGAGTAATGATGCTTACACATATAAATCCCAACCATTTTTAAAATATTGATAGTGGTCACTCTTACAATGAAAGTCGACAGAGTAGTTGTAAGGTAACATAGTGTCAGCACCCTCGGCCAGTGCACTGATAAAACTCAGAAGATGCCGTTAAGATTGGAGCGAGATGGGTACTCCAACACTATCATCTTACTGAATGAACAACGCGACCGCAGGAGTTGTACCTTTATGGTTTTGTAATGTGGTTTTTTAAATGTCGCGTTAGACGAGCGGTTTAAGTCGTCACCCTTTCAAGGTGAAAATCACGGGTTCGAATCCCGTACGCGATACAAACTTCAATAGGAGTACCTGTTCAAGGGATGTTGTAATTCCCCTATTGATTAAAAACCACTGTTGAAAGTTACTATTGGATAGGACGAACAGGAGGGTGACCGATACGTAAGGTCTTTGGGGTTCAAATCCCACCAGTGGTCAATGAGTAAGAGATACTCACCGAGTTTTTAAGTTCTCTCAAGACTTAACGAATTTGGTACTACCACGTTACGGGGTACTCGTTGGGAATAAGGCTGGAAAATCCTCCTCGCCCCCAAGTAAGGATTGACGTTTAAGTGGTAAGACACGTTGGGTTTTGAAATAGGAAAACTGTGAATATCCACTCACCTGTAATCTCAAGGTGGGGTTTTGTGAGAGTAATCGGTCGAGCCACATTTAGCCGTTAATCACACAAATGGTTTGGGAACAGAGGTGGCCGTGACTTTTCCAAATCTAGCCAACCAAGCTATACTACGATACGGGCTCATACCTGTGGGTTAGGGGTGACGTTCAGGAGAGACTGAAACGGAGTCAGGAGCGTAATGAGGTATGGCACCGAGTCCTGTGAAAAGGTTGCTCATTGTGGGTTCGAATCCCTCCCTGACTACGAGTCGCTTTTTCGTGGTCTGTTGTTAGACGGTGGTTTTAGGCGTGATGTAAAACCGATAACTTTAAGTAGTTTGTATAATATAACAACTCCGTTTAATAGTTTCGGGTATAGAAAAAGTAGGTCTTTTTTACATGGAAAGAGTTTTTGACGTTCAAAAAAACTAATAAAATTAGTAGGGAATAAAAGGGAGTTACTCGCTCCCTTCCCGAAATAGTCAGGTGGCGGAATTGGTAGACGCTTAAAGAAAGCCGAAAGGTGGGTGTAAGTCCCTTAATGGTGTAAACTTCGTACAGGTTCGATTCCTGTCCTCGGTTACAAAAAATTAAAAGTTATGAATTATACAATAGAAAAGAAATGCCATGCTTGGATAGGAATATGGTGGCAAGTTAAAGAAGATAAAGATATAGTCTTTAAGAGTAAACGAAAAAAAGATTGTGTGCTCTACGTGAACAATAAAATATAGTTAGGTGGCGGAGAGGAAACGCTAACTATGAATAGTCTGAGGAGTGGAACATAGTCCTATACTCCAATGACCGCAGGTTCGAATCCTGTCCTGACTACAAAAAGTAAAAATATGGAATTGATATTGTATGGGATTATCGGAAGTTTGATTGGTAGTTTAATTGTGTTAATTACAATAAATCTATTTAAGTCAAAACCATCAATTGACTATCAGGAGTTGATTAAACAATCTGAAGAACGATTAGAGAAGTCAAAAAAATATGGTGAAGAGTTAGATAGAATGTTGGAGGAAATGAAAAAATAAATAAAATGGAAAATAAAGAATGGAATCCAAATGATTGGCAAGGTAAACGCAAAGACCAAGTTGACTACGCAAGCGCGATAACTTTTATTTCAATTGTTTTTGGAATTGTAGTTGGAATTGTGGTTTGTTTTTTATATCTTTGTAATGTTATTTGATTGAAACGCTTGGGTGGTGGAATGGTAGACACGAGGGACTTAAAATCCCTTGGCCAATGCGGCCGTGAGGGTTCGAGTCCCTCCCCGAGTACCAAAATTGGTACGTAGCTCAATGGTGAGAGCACGACGCTTATATCGTCACGGTTATGGGTTCGAATCCCATCGTACCAACAACTTGCCCGAGTGGTGGAATGGTAGACACGTAAGTCTTAGGAACTTATGTCGAATGACGTGTCGGTTCGAGTCCGACCTTGGGTACGAAACCGTGGTAATGTTAGTAGGATGAGGCTGCAATCGGATTCCTTTAAACAACGCGTGAGGGGCAGCTTTCACGATGTGGCTGATAACCCACGGCGACTAAAGACCCCACGATTAACAGAGATATCCGACTGTTATGGTGTGTGAACCTGACTTGAAGGCTTCAAGGCTATGGGGGAGGCTACACAGGTTAGGTAAGGATTCCTCATTATGGATTGAGAGGGTAAGGGGCTTTAATTAGTCGTGTTGTAATCCACAAGTTGTAGAAATACTGAACAATTCTACAATATACACTCTGGCTTCCGAGTGAGACCCGCCAAGTAACTATGGGGGTAGGGTGAAGATGTTCTGAGGGCAGCACTGAACGCTATACACGAAAGACTATGACTCACTTGATTAGGTTAGTAGGTATGGACGGAGTGTGAAAGTAGAAACCCACCGTGGATGGTTACTATGGGCTAACGAATCTTAGTCATATCGGTGAGGGATATAACGTACATCAAATATAAGAAAAACAAAAAGGTTCACCTGGACTGATGCAGGGACGATTCAGAACCTTTTATTTATGGTGTCGGTAGCTCAGTAGGTAGAGCAAAGGATTGAAACTCCTTGTGCCGAGCGGTTCGATTCCCTCCCACACCACCAAATGCCCCTGTAGCTCAATTGGTAGAGCTCTTGATTTGTAATCAAGTGGTTGCAGGTTCGATTCCTGTCGGAGGCTCTAACAAACCAATATGTTTGATTCCCCATCTTTATAGGTGGGGTTTTTTATTTTCTTTGATTTAAAAGAAATTCTTTATAAACTAGAATGTGTAAATGATACACAGTTAATACAAGTATTGCAAAAATCTCAAGCCAAAGTAAACCAAATAATAAACCGATAATCAATGAAATACAATAAATTATTGTATAGATTCTAAATCGTTTAGTTGTGTATAGGGAGTACAGACAGGATATAAAAAAAAGAACTGCGAACAGATTATGAACTGCAGGATATAAAGTAACCGAAAATGCGGTAAGTAACATCAGAAAAAGGGACGGGATTTTCCAATCCTTCAAATCAAAAAAGAAATAACTTGTTGTTGCGTTTATAAAAATGAATAATGGTTGTAATGGGGTTTCCCAATATTGGGATAAAGAAGTTAATTCACCACAAAAATAAATTAGAATAAATGGTTGAAGTAAAGAAATGAGAATTACAAATAGTCTTACGAAAAAATCTATATTCCCAAACAACCACCTCATATTAATAAATAGTTTACAAAAACATTAACCCTATTTTAATTAATGGGGTTTTTTTATATAAAAAAAGTTTTGTATATTTGCTTTATGGAAGATAAATCAAAAGAGAAAATTTACGTTGACACTATTATATATCAACGACATAAGGGTTTCCCATTTCAATGGTTGGATATTAAACATATTGAATTTGAAGATGAGGATGTTATTCGTTTAGATTATATTGAGCCGTACTATTCTGATAATGATTCCTACGATGGTCATTTTTCAGGTATGGTTATTAGAAAAGTTGAAGAAACTGATGAACAGTATAATAATAGACAAGAAAGAATCGCTCAAGATGAAAAATGGGCGAAAGAACGTAGATACCAGAGTTATCTAAAATTAAAGAAAGAATTTGAAAATGAAATCGATAAATCAAATATTCAGGGGTAATGAACATTTAATGGATTTAAGTCCTGTTGAAGAATTAATTGATTATACTCAGGAACTTGAAGACCAAGTTGTTGAGAACAGTCAGGTGATTGACCAAACTGTGGTATTAAAACAGTTAATCTCAGAGATTAAACAAAGTTGTTCTTCAATGATTGAGGAAGATGAAAAACACAGACGATGGCCAAACGACTTTGAAGAAGTGGATTTTAAAAACGCAATAAAAAATTTGAAAGAATATATCATCACATATTGTTTAGACAATAAAATTAGATTATAATAAAGATATGGAAAAGAAAAAAATATATTTAGATGACGTAAGAACTCCAATTGTGAGAGATTGGGTTGTTGTTCGTTCTTACGATGATTTCGTGAATAAAGTTAATGAGATTGGATTGGAAAACATTAGTCTAATATCTTTAGACCACGATTTGGGTGACACTGCAATGATGGAATGGCATCGTAATGTTTATCATAATTACGAATTAAATTATGATAATATTACCGAAAAAACTGGTATGGATTGTACTAAATGGTTGGTTGAACAATGGATGGATGGTAAACCCGTTGTTGATGTTGTTATTCACTCAGCAAATGCGATTGGTAGTGCGAATATGATGGGTTATATTAATAACTACCGACATATCCACAGATTACCACAAAACTGTGTGAGAGTTCAATGGGAACATACAATAGAAAATGTTTTTTAATTATGAAAGTAAACATTAATGATATCGGTGGAAAAGTTATTAGAGATAATGACACCTACATTGTAGAAGATAATGTTTTTTTGAGTAATTTAGTATTATCAAAAACAACGTTACACCCTGGTAAAGAAACTACAGGACATTCCCACGAAGGATTAGAGGAAGTTTATTTCTTCATCAAAGGTTCGGGTATTATGTTACTTAAAACTGAAACTGAGGAAACTCGTTTATCTGTAAGAAGTGGGGATGTTGTATTAATTCCTGATGGGGCATTCCATAAAGTGTTTAATACTGAAGAAGGTGTTACTGAAGATTTGGAATTTGTTTGTGTGTTTCAAAAATACGAAAGATAATGAATATTTTCATTTTAGATTGGGATGTAAAAAAATGCGCTCAGTATCATGTTGACAAACACGTAGTCAAGATGATACTTGAGACCGCACAACTATTGTGTGGTGTTCATCATATGACCGACCAAGTAACCGACCAAGTACCGTACAAGTTATCACATAAAAATCATCCATGCGCGATTTGGGCTCGTGAAAGTTTGTCAAATTATCTGTATTTGTGTGAACTTGGTTTAGAGTTGTGTAATGAGTACACTTATCGTTATGGTAAACGTCACAAATCTTTAGAAGTTATTATGTGGTGTATTTCAAATAGACCTAATATCCCCGATAAAGGATTTACAGAACCCGCAAAAGCAATGCCTGATGAGTTTAAAGTTAAAGACGTTGTTCAGTCGTATAGGAATTATTATTTGGGAGCTAAATCAGGTTTTGCAAATTGGAAAAACCGACAAACTCCTAATTGGTTTAACAAAGAATTAGTTTATGAATAAATTCAATATTGCAGTAATTGCTCATGACAATAAAAAGGCCGATATGGTGGCATTTATTATGAAACGATTACAATTTTTTAAAGAAAAAGTTAGTATATTTGCAACAGGAACTACAGGTAAACATATTGAGTTTGCTGGTTTAGATGTTACAAGATTTGTGTCAGGACCTTTGGGTGGAGACGCTCAAATTGCCTCAATGATTGTTGATAAAAAAATAGATTGTGTGATTTTCTTTATTGACCCTTTATCGGCACATCCACATGAAGTAGATGTTCAGATGTTAGTTAGGATTTGTAACGTTACTGATACACCAATAGCCTGTAACTATTCCACCGCAAATATGTTAATTAGTTACTTACAAAATAAAAATTAAAAAATGATTAAAATAACTGAAATATCAAAAGGTAAATTTCCTGATGTATGGATATTTTCAGACCCTCACTACAACCACAAAAATATTTGTCGTGGTGTGACGAATTGGCGTTTACCTGATGGGACAGTTCCTATTAACCAAACTAGGGATTTTCCTGATTTGGATAGAATGAACGCAACTATTGTAAACAACATTAACGAGGTTGTAATGCAAGATGACATTTTGATTTGTCTTGGTGACTGGTCTTTTGGCGGGTTTGAGTCTATCAAAGAATTTTGGGATAGAATTGTTTGTAAAAACATTCACCTTGTTCTTGGAAACCACGACCACCACATCGAAAGAAACCGAGATGGTATTAGAGGGTTGTTTAAAAGTGTAGAGTATTATGACACACTTGTTATTGGGAATTACTCTTTCAAATTAATGCACTACCCAATTAGTTCTTGGGATGGTCTTAACAAAGGTGTTATGCACTTACACGGTCACTGTCACTTACCAACAAATAAAAGATTTGGTCTCGGTCAACGTATGGATGTAGGAATGGATGGTCACCCTGAATTCCGACCATACCACGTAATCCGTGAGTGTGTTCCATTATTGAAAAACCGACCAATCAAATCTGAAATTGGTGATGACCACCATACTGAAGAAATGAAAGGAGTCGTTGGTTAAGCATGAGTAAAATTATTGAGATATTTAAAAAGTTCAAATATGAATTGATATGGATTTATTTATTCATGTTGTTTACTGAACTATCTATTCTGGCAACCCCATTTTTACTTGGTAAAAGTATTGATGGGTTGCTAGGTGGTACTTATTATTGGTTGGTATTATTGGGATTGTCGTATTTCTTATCGACTTTCTTTCATTATAAAAGGATGGTTTATGACACCAAAGTTTATACTAAAATTTACAACAACATTGTATTCGATTTTTTAAAAACTAATGATACTGACACATCAACAAAAGTTGCTAGAACTGAAATGGCGAATGAAATAGTTCATGTACTTGAGGGTTATGTTCATTATTATATTGCAACAATAGTGACAATTATAGGGTCAATTGGTTTCATATATTATGAAAATTGGAAAGTTGGGATTTTGGTGACTTTTGCAATGATTTCAATTATTTTGGTTGGTATGGTTTACTATAAAAAAATCCAACAATCAATACGAGTTAGAAATAACCATAACGAAAAGAAAGCTAAGTCATTAGAGGAGGGGTATGAACAGTCAATATTGTTTTTCAAACGGATGAGGAGATTGAATATATATGATTCAACAATTCAAGGAAAAAATTGGTTTTTGATTGGTTTGATTAAAAATATATTTTTGTTTATCTCCATTATATTATTGGGGATTACAACAATAGACATTACAATTGGCAATATTATTACTGTATATTCATATGTTAATAACTTCTTAATATCATTATTATCTGTGCCTGTTGCAATTGAGATGTATACAAGATTAACTGATGTTTTTAAAAGAATTGGGTAAATTATGAAAAAAAATTTTAAGACAATAACAATTAGTGTTGAGTTATCAAGTGAGGATAATTTGGAAAAAATCACATCAAAGATGATTAAGAAATTATCTAAATGTGCAACTAAGGTTGTAAACTCAAAAAATATTAACTTGGATTCAATAAATGTACATCAATTTCCTTTAAACATTAATTAATTTATATATTTTTGTGTGATGAAAAAACCCTGTAAAGAATGTCCTCATTTTATCAAGAATCGTCATAACGATATGATTGTGGGGTTCGGTAAAAGAATGGGCAAGAAACACAATTGTCATATGACGGAGGGTAAAAAAGATTTGTGGAATGTAACGGATAATAAACTTGAATGTTACGGTAGTAAAACTGAAAACAAGTAATATGGATTTAACTAAACTAACAATGAACGAACTTATTTCTTTGAGAAATAAAATTGAGAACCTTATTCATTCTTATGATGATGGGTATCTTTACATTTGTTCTGTTCGTCAGTTTGGTAGTGTTTGGGAAGAAAGACCTAAAAGTTTACATTCTTTAAGGGAGCTTTGTGATTCGTATTACGGAGATAATGGTATTGTTGACGTATATACCAATAACCCAAACTTGGAATATCCTGAAATGGAATTCGAAAATTATGGTGATGTTATGTACATCCGTTCAGAAGGTGATTACAGACAATGGATTGAACACACCAAAAGGAAAAACCTTATTGAGGATGTAACACAACGACTTGATGAGTGGGAAGAAAGTAAAAATTTACCATTTAAGTACCGTCCTTCCTTTGCTCCACATTGGACAAGAGAAGATGTTAATGAATGGATTACAGAATTTGAAAATGCGGTTTGGGAATTTGAACCCCCAAGAGATATGAAACCGAAGTATTTTGATGATGAAATAGAAGATTAATATGGACAGAAAATTAACGAGCATACGAAAAATTAGTGATTTATCCCCAATTGAAGGTGCGGATAAAATTGAGTTAGCAACAATTGATGGATGGAAAGTTGTCGTTGCAAAAGATGTTAACCATAAGGTTGGTGACTTGGTTGT
>Ga0315903_10000784_pt1 | contig 47810 bp, 59 predicted proteins | sample LakEriMetagenome_7_FD_203524 | JGI IMG/M metagenome (GOLD analysis project Ga0315903, IMG submission 203524) | Freshwater fungal communities from buoy surface, Lake Erie, Ohio, United States - Buoy 2 MA119 | ecosystem: Environmental > Aquatic > Freshwater > Lake | place: USA: Lake Erie, Ohio... | reverse complement strand
TTCGGCACCGCAGTTGGTCGGGACAACGATAGTATGACACGGGCGCTACCCGAGGTTACAAGCATACTATGCTAGCCAAGGACTAGGTGAGAGCCTAGATGGGTTCGAATCCCACGGTGCCACTTTTGAGGAAACTATGGAAGATAAAAAGAATCCAAATGCGTTGACCTATGGTATCTCCCCTAGTGCTCCCGCATCAATCAAACCAGTTGAAGTAGATAAATGGATTGGAAAGGTTGAACCAACCTTTAAGCATTATTACGAGGAACGATATAATGATTTGGTCAGACAATACGAACAACTTGTTCACGACTACGAAATCAACAAAATGTGTTACGAAGCCTCTCTTGGATTTGAACCGAATATGGGACAAGTGTATCACCTTTATCGTAAACGTGATGGAAGCACGTTCCTCTCAATGGTAGAACCTCAGTATGCGTATTGGGGAGAATGTCTTGGTAGTTTTAGACTAAATGCTCAATATGCGTGGGAACAAGTCTGATGGCACATTATAATTTCGGAAAAGATATTGTTGAGGGTGAAAACGGTGAAAAGTTTGTTACCAATTGTTTATGTGAAACCTTCGGGGCAAAGTTAATATCAGATAATAAAACAAATAGTCACGATGTCCTGATAGAATTCCCTGAACGGGAAAATTCTATGTGGTCAGGATTAACCAGTTTGGAAATAAAGACCGATGTACTTATTAGTAAGCAACGTGACACAGGAAATATGTTTATTGAATACGAATCTCGTGGTAAACAATCTGGTATTAGTGTAACTAAGGCAGATATCTTTATTACTTATTTTAAGAACCTTGGGGAAATGTGGGCTATTCGGACAAGTGACTTAAAGACCTTAATACAGAACAACAAGTTTCGGGTTGTCACGAATGCAGGTGATAAGGGAAGCGGAACGTGTGGGTTTTTGATTCCACGTATGCAATATCGTCAATACTTCAAACGATATAAGGTATAGGAGAATTATATGGGAATGTTTGATACATTACGAGTAGAACAGAAGATTCCAGGATTTCCTGATATTCCTAAATGTGAATTCCAGACAAAGGCATTTGATAATGCGATGGAAAATTACGTTATATCCAGTAACGGAGAGTTATATCGTGAAGTATGGGATTATAAGTGGATAGATGATAATGAAATCCCCATTATTAAAGGACATTTAAAAAGAATAGATGATACATACCGCAGGGAGTACTTGACAGACTTCCACGGTGATATTATATTTTATGAAGGTAAACGTGTAGATGGTAAGTGGCGAGATTATACTGCCAGATTCACCGAAGGTAAACTGACTCGTATTTGGTACGAAGATAAACAACTTTAAAGAGGTTAAATGGTTATGGAAAAGTCTATGTTGGAACGGTTCATTTCAAAGTATAATTTGGGTGGTTCGTGCGAAAGTGTGGTATTCAAGTCGGACGGTACCACGTTATCAGTCCGAGCAATTTCGGACGACAAGAATGTTCTTGGTGAGGTATCCCTTGAAACTACAAAGTTTCCTGAGGGAGAATTCGCCGTTTATGAAACCAAGAAGCTTCGTTCTATTTTGAGTGTCCTCAATGAGTCCCTTACTATCAAGGCGACCACAAACAATAACAAGACCACAGGATTGAATATCACGGACGGCGAAACGAAGGCTACGTTCGTTCTTGCCGATGCGTCCGTTATTCCCGCCGTACCTGACTTGAAGAAGGTTCCCCTGATGGAGTTTGCGATTTCTCTTGACGAGAAGTTTATTAATACCTTCATCAAGGCAAAGGGTGCGCTTAGTGAGGTAGATTCGTTTGCGGTTATGAGCGACGGACAGGAAAAGACTGCGACCGTCGTTATCGGGTATTCTACCTTGAATACTAATCGTATTTCTATCCGTGCTCATACTGACCAAGTTGCTTCGTTGGAGCCGATTAGTTTCTCTGCCAACTATCTGAAGGAACTTCTGGTCGCAAATAAGGAAGCCAAGAATGGTAAGTTAGAAGTTTCGTCCAAGGGACTTGCCCGTGCTTCGTTTGAAGTGGACGGAATCTCGTCAACCTATTATCTGGTTCAGCAAAAGTAATCTATGGAAGTAATCAAGATACATACGAGTAACAAAGATAAGGTAGAAGAAATCCTAAAGACTCTTGTTATTGAGGGTGACTTTTGGGATTATACTTTGTCATACGAGTATGACTATAAGAATCACGATTTTTACGATTTGGAAAATGAACACTACTTCAATATGCCGGAGTTTGAATGGTCACCGTATTTGAAGGAACGGTGGCTCATTAATGTTTATGTAAAGAATCAACAGGAAAAGGATGCCTTATACAAGGCGTTTGGTGTAAAGGAAACCAAGTTAACTTATATTCATTATGAGTTAAAAGAAAATCCTGTGACACATTATCAATATTCTTATACCCATAAGATACAACCAAAGTATCCGATTTATGTAATCAGTAAGGGTAGATGGGAAAAGACCCTTACGGTTGATACTCTTGAAGATATGGGCGTAGATTTTAAGATTTGCGTAGAACCCGATGAGTATGATAACTATGCAAAGAAGGTAGACCCTAAGAAAATCATCAAGTTACCAGAGAATTTCAGTAAACGGAAGCAGGGTGGTATTCCTGTTCGTAATTTCGTATGGCAACATGCGGTCGATGCAGGACACAAGAAGCATTGGATTATTGACGATAACATCTTAGGATTCTTCCGTTGGAACCACAATCGTAAGAAACGTGTTCGTGACGGCGTATTCTTCCGTATTATGGAAGATTTTAGTGACCGTTATGAAAATCTTGGATTGGTTGGATGTCAATACGCATCGTTCGTTCCTGCAACCGAGCCCGGTCGTGGGCAGTTCATTAAGAACACCCGTGTGTATAGTTGTATCCTAATCAATACGGAACTCTTAGATTCCCGATTGGAGGAACGTTGGAGAGGAACGTACAACGAAGATACCGATTTGTCCCTCCGTGTACTTTCTACTGGTGACCTGTGTACCGTCAATTTCAATATGTTATTGAGTGGTAAACAAACCACAGGAACCATGCGTGGCGGTAATACCGATACGATTTATGAAGGTGGTACCAACTCGGGATACAAAAAGAAGTTTGATGAGTTGAAAAAGAATTGGGGAAAGATTGTTACTTTAACTAATAATTGGCATAAAGATGGTAGACCACATCACCATATTGCTTATACTAAATTGTTCAAACAAGATTTGATTCTCAAAGAAGGTATTCTACGGGAACCAAAAGTGAACGAATATAATATGGTATTAGTTGAAGGAGTTACAGACTCGGACGGTGATGAGGAATAATGTATCAATCTTATTTTGATAAATTTCTAAATATGACTCCGTATTTAGAAATAGATACGAATGAATGGGAATATATCAAAAAGACTTTTTCCGTAGATGATATTAAAGAGAGTATGGCAACGGTTGCGATGACGTATCCGATTCCATATAATAATTTAACAGAAGAAGATGCGTACCATTCATATATGGATTTAAAGGGAGTTCGTTGGAACGAGTTGACCACAGGTGCGGAGTGGTTTTCTCGTTCTAACAATTCCACATACCCATTATTGTTTGAGGGGAAACCTGTATACTTTTCCAAGAGTAATACAGGAAACGCATCCTCCAACTATTTCCAGCAGGAAAATCGTTGGGAAGCAAATTCTATTCGGTCACCTGGTCCTGCTAAAACTTGGCGAACAAAGAGTACGATGGTTAGTTTGATGGGGTCATTGTTTACTCTTAAAGTTCCACGTATTGACAAAGGAACATTACGAGGATGTTTACATCTTCGTAAGTACACGTGCGCACAATTCAGACCAAGTGTTGCGAAATCCATTTATGATATGTTTCAATCCAAAACAGTATTGGATTTTTCTATGGGATGGGGTGACAGACTCGCGGGATTCTATGCAGGGAATACCACAGAACATTACGTAGGATTGGACCCAAAGGTAGATAACCACGCAATTTATGATACCCAACGAAATTTTTATAATAAACACACTAGCTTTTTTGAAAATGATAAGTCTAGTGAATTTCATATCTGTCCTGCCGAAGAATTTGATTTTACTAAATATACTAATTATTTTGACATTGTATTCACTTCACCTCCGTATTTTAATGTAGAACATTATAGTCAAGATGATACGCAGAGTTTTAAAAGGTATAAATCTGTGGAAATGTGGAATGAACATTTCTTACATAAAGTCTTGACTAATATCTATCCATCAGTTAAACTTAATGGTATAGTCGCCATTAACATCGCAGATGTATTCTCTACTTCGGGTAAGGGTCAGAAACGATGGTTGGAAATCACCAACCCGATGAATGACCATATGAAATCATTGGGTATGGAGTATATGGGTGCGATTGGGATGGAAATGGCGAAACGTCCGAATAGTGCAGGAGCAGGGATGGTATTTCAAGGCAGTGCACCAAATGATTGGACAAATGATACAATGAACCGAGTAGATAATTCAATAGATAAGACGTTTTGTGAGCCTATATGGCTGTGGAGGAAGGTATGAGTGAACATACGATTTGGGTGGAAAAGTACAGGCCATCTATTTTGGAAAACTATATTGGTAACGAAACTCTCAAAGAGAAGTTCGCTCATTATATTGAAACCCAAGACATCCCACATTTACTGTTCTACGGAACGGCAGGTACGGGTAAGACGACCGCAGCAAAGATTCTTATCAAGAATATTGATTGTGATTCGTTGTTCATTAATGCGTCCGACGAACGCGGTATTGACGTAATCCGTGAGAAGATTAAGAACTTTGCGTCCACCACGGGATTCGCCCCGCTGAAGGTCGTGGTACTGGACGAGGCTGATGCGTTGACTCCAGACGCCCAAGCCGCACTTCGTAATATGATGGAAGTATTCAGTCAGAGAACCCGATTCATCTTGACTTGTAATTACTTTGAACGTATTATTCCACCTATCGTCAGTCGGTGTCAGACTTCTGCGTTGACCCCACCTTCCAAGAAGGAAGTTGCGGTTCATCTCACCAACATCTTAGGTCAAGAAGGTGTGACGTTTGAGAAGCAGGCAATCGCCACGTTAGTCAATGCGTATTACCCCGATATTCGTCGGATTATCGGAACCGCTCAGCAACAGACCCGTGATGGGAAGTTGTCGGTCAACGTGAGTGAAGTTATCGCTGGTGATAGTAAGTTGAAGATTATGGATACCTTGATGAGTAATCAGTCTGGTCCGGCGAAAGTGAATGATATTCGTCAGATTGTGGTTGATGCAGGTATCCGTGATTTTACCGAGTTGTATCGCTTATTGTATGACAAGGTACAAGATTATGCCCCGAATCGTATCCCTCAGACGATTCTTGCAATCGCAGAAGGTCAGTATCGGGATGCATTTGTAGTAGATAAGGAAATCAATTTTATGGCAACAATGTATAACATTTTAATCAGTTAAGAGGAAATTATGACAAGTAAGTTTATTCCGCCTTCAGGCCGACCAGACCCACGACAGATGCAACAGCAGATGCCCGACCTTTCTTTGGCAGAGGATATCGTATGTGAAAACTGCGGTAATCTTACGTTTGAGGAAGTTTTGATGATGAAGAAGGTATCTGCATTGGTATCACCGAATGGTAAGGAAGGTATTGTTCCTATTCCTACATTTTCTTGTGTCGCTTGTGGATGGGTAAACAAGATGTTCCGTCCGAAGGGTAAGGTTGAGGAAACCACCCCCGAGCAGGCCCCCACAGAACCTACTACACCCAAACTTGTACTAGAGGACTAATGGCAAACAAAACTCTATTTGACCATATAAACGTAATCTATCAGGAACAAAAAAAGAATTATTTCCAATCGTTAACCGATGGAGATAAGAAAACCTATAGTGCCTATATGGTCAATAGATTTTTGAGTATGAATATTCATCAACTTCCATTGGTGAATGAAATCCAAAAATACAGTATTCCTGATGAAAATCACTATTTATTCTTTGCTACCACGATTCCACGTGGAAAGCAATATAACAAATATGTAAAAGCAGCAAAAGAAACCAAGTATGAAGAGTGGTTGGTCACCTTGGTTGCGAAACATTATTGTGTCTCTGAGATAGAAGCTATTTCCTATTTAGAAATCTATTATAGAGATAATAAGTCTGGATTACGTGAGTTGTGTGAGAAGTATGGGATTGACCCTAAGGTTATTAAAAAGGCAAAATTATGAATATGAAATGGTCAGAGTATTTTAGAAAGATTGCACACACTGTAAAGTTAAAGTCAAAAGACAAGACCACACAGATTGGTGCCGTCATCGTCGGTTCTAATAATGAAATCCGTTCTACTGGATATAATTCTTTCCCACGTGGAATTGAAGATTTTCGTGAAGAACGGCAGGAACGCCCGGAAAAATATTATTGGATGGAACATGCCGAACGTAATGCAATTATCAATGCAGCTCGTATTGGTGTTTCCACCGACCGTTGTACACTGTTCTTGACCTGTGATATTCCTTGTGTGGATTGTACTCGTGCGATTATTAATTCAGGTATCAAGGTTATTTTTTGTGAACGTGACCAAGGTGCAAAGGGTCAAATATGGGATGGTCATGCAGAACGTAGTATCCAAATGATGAAGGAAGCACGACTGACCGTTCATTATTACGGTGAAAATAAACCATTTATTAATATTGGTGAAATAGATGATTGGGGCGGAAAGTATGAGTAATGGAAAGGGTGATACTCCACGCCCGTTGAGTATAGATATTAAGACTTACAAGAGTAATTGGGAACGTATCTTTGAAAAGAAAGAAGATACCTGTGAATATAGTGGGTTACCTTCAACACAATCTTATAATGATACGACCGATGGGAAGAATGGTAGGAACGACTGAACGAGGTACGTCATTTGTTCTGAGTCAATGGGCTCCAAATATTTTACAACTAACACTCCAGACGGGTAATTACGTTATTAGTGAGACGTTAGAAAACATACGTTCGGAAACAGAAATGTTGGAACGTAGGACTTTGTTAGAAAATGAATTTATAGAATGGGTTATGTCCAAAACACCACCACAAGAGAACGTCAATGAAATCACTAGTTAATTATCTTACAGAAGAACAAGCAGTTGCCGCTGTTGGAAAGGGATGGGAATCTCTTGTCCGTAAGGTGTATAACGCCCGGGCCGCAATCGGAACCACAGTTGGTATCATTCAGGTAAAAGAAAAGTGGGGTGGACTCAGAATATATACCGATTATTACGATGCAGACCTAGAAAAGACTATACTACAAGTTGGAGAAGAAAGTCTCAGTGTTTGTCACGATTGTGGGTCGTCCGCCGGCTTAGTAAAGAAAGGTAGTTGGTACCAGACTCTATGCGAGGAACATAGAGGTGAGTGGGAACCAGTAGAAAATTAATAATACCTTATAATAGACCCCGAAAGGGGTCTTGACTTTTATGGTGTATTTGAGTATATTTAAGATGTCTATTAACTTAAAGGTTATCTATGAATAAAGTATCGTATAGTCAGTATACAACGTGGGCAAACTGCCCCGAATCGTGGAAGTTGAAGTATGTAGATGGTCATCGTCTTGACGAGGGTTCCATTCATACCATCTTCGGTACCGCCATGCACGAAGTCATCCAAGAATGGTTGGACATTCTTATGAACAAGAGCGAGACTATGGCAAATAGTCTTGACCTTGATGAAAACTTAAAGAGTAAGTTCCACGAACATTTCAAGGCAGGTATCAAGGAAGTGGACGGGCAGAAGATTTTCCCGTCTGACCGTAAGACGCTTGAGGAGTTCTACCATCAAGGTACGGAGATTCTTTCGTATGTTCAAAAGCATCAGAAGAAGCTCTTTCCTACACAGAATGTCAAGTTGGTCGGCATTGAGTATCCGATTGACGTAGAGGTTCGTCCCGGCGTCAAGTATGTCGGATTCGTGGATATCGTGACCAAGAATGAAAAGACGGGACTCATTACTCTTTATGATTTAAAGACCAGTCGTGCGGGATGGACGCAGGCACAGAAGTCAGATAAGACCAAGATTAGTCAGTTACTTCTGTACAAGAAGTTTATCTCCGATTTGTTCGGGGTTGACCCGATGCAGGTTCGGGTGGAGTATGTGATTCTCAAGCGTATCATTTCTGAGAATTCTCCGTATCCGATTCCACGTGTCAGTCCGTTTGAACCTCCGCATGGGAAGCCGTCTATCAACAAGGCGTGGACTGACTTTGAAGCATTCTTGAATGATTGTTTTGATAGTGAGGGGAATTATAAGACCGACACTATCAAGCATAAGGCAAGTAAGAGTGCCTGTAAGTATTGTGTATTCCGTGAACGTAAAGACCTTTGCAAGTACGGGGTGTAAAATGGAAAACCCGATGGTGAACTATAGTAAGATTATCGCAGAGACGGCTAGTAACCATTACAATGTGCGGGACGAGTATAAGAACAATACGCTTGAACAGAATGTTGCCATCACAATGAGTGAGCAACATAGGTTCTCCGTGGGGTGTATCAATATCACGGGGGAACTGAATATCGGAATGATGATTCGTTCGGCGTGTCTTTTGGGTGCAGAAAACTTTTATATCTTTGGACGAAAGAAATTCGATAAGCGGTCTACCGTAGGTGCCGAGAAATATATTAATATCGTCCAATATAACTTTGATGACCCGATGCACGCCGACGAATCCATCAACGAACGGTTGGAATACTTGTTGAAGTGGAACAGTGTCGTATTATGTGAACACGGTGGTACAGAGATTGGGTCACACAAGGCTCGTTTATTGTATAAGGAAGAACTGGAAAATCCGCTGTTTATCTTCGGTTCAGAGAGTCATGGATTACCCACTGCTGTTGCAGAGAATCCACATTTTTATAAGATGTCTATTCCGCAACGAGGTGTCCTCAGGTCGTTCAATGTAAGTGCCGCTATGAACATCATCGTGTGGGATTATTGCAAGGAGATGTATCTATGAAGAATAAACTTGGAGAATCTTTGACAGATATGCGCCAACATGCCATCAACGGGTGGGTAGCATATGGATGTCATCAGATGTCCCGTGAAATGGCAGAACGCATGATGCGTGAATACGAAGAAGCAATACTTGAAGAGGTACGGATGGTGGTAGCGGATAACACGATGGGGTTGGGGCGTCAGCGGGTTATTACAGCCCTAAACAACTTCGTGAAGAAATTGCATACGATTATCCTGAATTAACTGAGGAGATGTATCTGTGAAGAAACGCTATAAGCAAATGATTGATACTCGTCGGGTCTATCAACTGGAAACCGATATGTACTATGACCGTAGGTTTGCGTATATCACCAAACAACGGTCATTAGACTATCTTGTACGATATGCCAAGAAGATTTGGAAAGCGGAGAAACTTAAGAAGCAGATGCCGCTCATCCGATTCGGCAAGGGATTACAGAAGTATAGTTGGTGTGACGGAGAGATTTTGGAACTCGCCCCAACCCAACGAGACATCTTGACTCTGGTACATGAGTTGGTTCATGCGATTGGGTACGATGACCACGATAAGAACTTTGCTAGAAAGGAACTTATCTTATTGGAAAAATATACTCCAACGAAAGTGGAAGCACTGTACGAACTATTTGAGATTATGATATGATTACAAAGTTGAAGGAAGCATCGGTACTATTCTTTATACAGATATTCATGTATGGATTATGGTGTATTAATTATAGAGCAGTAGCTGACGCTAACTATCATGCCTCTGCTCTCACCGATTTTATGATTGCTTCAATGAACTTCTTTGTAATTCGTCGGATTGCACATGGACAAGACCATCTTCACCAATGGGCAGGTTATGCTCTGGGGTCCGTGGTCGGAAGTTATGTAGGTATCTGGATTTCTGTAACCTTCCTTGGGGGATAAGATGGATGTCTTTGTCGCAATAGGAATAATATTAGTTGCAATATTTTTGACCCGTTGGATTATGGGTCCAAGTTATTGTATATGTCCACACTGCGGTCATACAATACGTCCGTATGTAGTTCATAAGTGCAAGGGTCACAGAGTTACCTGTAAATAAGGAGACAATATGCCAAGGAAAAAGAAACTGGAACGTGTAGATTCCCTACGGTTGGACTTCAACGGAAAGATGCTGATTCTGATTGATACTGATGAATGGGGTCCGATTGAATTCAATGTGAATGATAAGGAAACCGTATTGGAAGTGATGCGGACATTAATTAACTGTAGCGATAATAACTGGTCAGTTGATTCGTATACCAAGACCGAAGGAAAGAAACTTAAAAAGATACTGGAAAAATGAAAGTTTTACAACGTAACCCACTATTTATATTAGACGGTTATAGAAGGTTATAGACGTAAGGGTTACTATGAGAAAAAACAAACACGAATATACTACCATTCAAGTTAGTAAAGAAATAAACAAATGTATTCGCGAATTCTGCGTGAAGAACGGATACATCGCTGGTACCTTGACAGAACGTCTGTGGGTACAGTATATTTCTTCTAGTGTGAGTGGTAGTATTTTTTTACAGAGGTAAGTTGATATGAAAACTGGTTATATACCGCGTGACCAACGGAAAAAGATTTTATTTTTGGCAGATGACATGCGTGTTACGTCTGGAATAGGTGTAATGACGCGTGAGATTATTGAAGGAACTTGTCACCGATATAATTGGGTACAAGTTGGAGCAGGTGTTAATCATCCCGAAGCGGGAAAGATTGTTGACTTGTCACAAGCAATCACACAAGAAACGGGCGTGGAAGATGCTTGGGTTCGTCTTTATCCATATAATGGGTATGGTGATAGTAGGTTAGTCCGTCATTTGATGGAAACCGAAAAGCCTGACATCATCCTTCATTTCACAGACCCTCGTTATTGGATTTGGTTGTACCAAATGGAACACGAATTACGTCAAAAAGCACCAATTATGTATTACAATATTTGGGATGACCTTCCGTATCCAAAGTACAACCAAGGATATTATATGTCGTGCGATGCGTTATTCTCCATCAGTAAACAGACATACAATCTAAATAAGCATGTACTTGGTCCAGAAAACCAACGGTATCTAAAGTATATTCCTCATGGTATTAATACTAAGAGATACTACCCACTTCCAGAAAACGACGAAGCGATGTTAGAAACCAGAAAGAAGTTGTTCGGTGATGCTGAAGTAGACTTCGTATTGTTCTATAATAGTCGGAACATTCGTCGTAAGCAAACCTCGGATATCATTCTTGGTTTCGCGGAATTTATGCGGAAGTTACCTGTAGAAAAACGAGAGAAGTGTCGTTTTGTTCTTCACACGCAACCAGTAGACGAAAATGGTACTGACTTATATGCGGTGATTCGTGATGTTACACCTGACATAGAAAAGTATATCGTGTTCTCCGCCGATAGAACAGAATCCACACACTTGAATCACTTATATAATATCGCAGATGTCACCATCAATCTTTCCAGTAATGAAGGGTTCGGATTAGGTACTGCGGAAAGTATTATGGCAGGAACACCTATCATTGTCAATGTGACTGGTGGACTTCAGGACCAATGCGGATTTATGGATGACGAGGGAAACTACCTTGACCCAGAAACACATTTCACCTATGAATGGGGTAGTAACCACGATGGTCGGTATAAGAAGCATGGTGATTGGGCCTTCCCAATATTCCCATCGAACCGTTCGCTCCAAGGGTCACCATTAACTCCGTACATCTTTGATGACCGTGCAAAGTTTGAAGATGCAGCTGAACGGATTATGGAAGTATATTCACTCAGTCGGGAAGAACGTAAACGCCGTGGTGAACTCGGTAGACAATATGGATTAGGACTTGGACAGTTCACCGCAGAACGTATGTGTGAGTTGTTTATTGAAAATATGGAAAAGGCACACGAAGTGTGGACTCCAAGAAAGAAATTTGAATTAGTAAAGGCGTAATATGAAACGTTTAACGGAAATAGGAATTCAAACGGGAGCAGATAAGGCTACCGACCATTTATTTACAGAATTTTACGATGAAGTGTTTTCCCAATATGATTCACCGAGAATTTTAGAAGTTGGTGTTCATATGGGAGCATCAATTAATATGTACCTTGAATACTTCAAATCTCCTTATGTAGTGGGAATGGATATCCAACAGAAAGTAGATACTGCCAATAAATGGAAATTCGTATTAGGGGACCAAACGAATATACATGATTTAAGTAAATGTGTAGAAAAAGAACCATTTGATATAATAATAGACGACGGTGGACATACCATGCGTCAACAACAAATTACGTTTGGTTATCTACTGAATCATGTAAAATCTGGTGGGTATTACATCCTTGAGGATTTACACACTTCATTTTATCCTGAGTATATAGAAACTGATGCACAATACACCTCATATGAAATGTTACAGCGAATACAGGCAGGAGAAACTTATTTTAGCAACTATCTTTCACAAGAAGAACATTCAAAGATAGTTGATAGGATTGAACGTGTGGAACTATGGCACAAGATTCCAGGTGACGTATCACAAAGTGTTACTAGTATTATAAAAGTAAAATAATATGTCTATTAACGCATGTGTATTATTTGCGGTAGGTATAGATTTAGATACGAAAATGTATGTATTGGATGAATATATTACTATGTTGAAAAACAATTTTTCTGACTGTGATATATACGCCGGAATAAATTTTACCGCAAATTCAAATATAGAAAACAAATTAAAAAACTCCGAATTAAATATTCAATATGAACGGATAACAAATCCGGCATTTCATATATTAAGTGACGCATCATCTTATCAATTGGCTTTAAAAATGATGATGGATTCGGGTAAAAAATATGATGTAGTGTGGTTTGTACATACCAAGGGTGGTCACAACAGTAGAGATGACATACGTTCATTGTATATTAATAATTTTTTCCCTAAAAGAAATTATATTGAGGGTAAGTTTGAAGAATTAGAACACTTGGGAGTATTTGGATATCGTGCAGGACACTATAACTGGAACAATGAAACAAATGATAAGTGTTTAGGTATTTCGGATAGAATAATACGTGATATCTGGGATGGTGTTCCTACAAAAGCACTTCCATACACATATTGTAAATATATTATAATAGAAACTATGTTTGCAATGCGTGCGGAAATACTGTATACATACATTAAAGAATATCCTGAATTCTTTGAGACACCGTTAAATAAATTACCAACAGGAAGATGGTTCATAGAATTAGAACTGTGTAATATCATACCCACTAGAATGGGATATTATCCTGTGGTATTTTTTGATTATCACGAAGAGTTTAAAAGAGGATTACAATTTACTATCGACAGTTGGATTGTAGAGAATAAGTTATTCCATTTACTTGACTATAAAGTTAAATTAGAGGACCGTTATGAGCACAGAAACTAAACCGTTATGCGTAGTTCGCGCGCCTTGCGCCACCCGTTCTGGGTACGGAGATATGAGTAGAGATATCATCCGTCATTTGATTGATTATGATAAGTTCGATGTTAAAGTTGTATCCGTTAATTGGGGAGATACTCCAATGAATGCGTTGGACGCCAATAATCCAAAAGACAAGATGATTCTAGACAGAATACTCGTCGGTCCACTATCAAAACAACCTGAGTTATTCGTCACAATTACTATTCCAACTGAGTTTGAGGTGATTGGTAAATATAATATTGGAATCACGGCAGGTATTGAAACTACTATCGCTGCAGCAGAGTGGGTAGATGCGTGTAATCGTATGGATGCGGTGTTCACTATTTCAGAGCATTCAAAGAACGTATTATTAAGTTCTAAGTTCGGTAAGGTTAGTAATAACGGGCAACCACTTGGGACTTTACAACTAGAAAAGCCGATAGAGGTATTACATAACTGTATTGACCAGAAGGTTTTTAAGAAGTTAGAGTATGAAGCAGATGTAGAACCAACTATAAAAGATACATTAAAAGAGATTCCAGAAAAGTTCTGTTATCTTTTCGTTGGTCATTGGTTACGTGGTGATTTAGGAGAAGACCGTAAAAATGTAGGTCTGCTAGTTAAAGTGTTTTTAGAAACATTTAAACAAGCAAAAACTACACCCCCTGCTCTTATATTAAAGACCAGTGGAGGTGGATTTTCTATCTTAGATAAACGAGAAATTTTACATAAGATAGACAGTATTAAAAACACCGTCACGTTAGAAGAAGGACAAACGTTACCAAATATTTATCTATTACACGGTGAGTTAACAGACTCGGAGATGAACTCATTATATAACCATCCGAAAGTTAAGGCACACGTAAGTTTGACTAAGGGCGAAGGATTCGGGCGGCCGTTACTCGAAGCATCTATTAGTGGTAAGCCAGTTATCGCGTCTGGGTGGAGTGGTCATATGGATTTCTTAAATCCTGATGAAGCAATGTTAATCGGTGGTGAGTTGAAACAAATTCACCCAAGTTCTGTGTGGGATGGAGTTCTTATTAAGGAATCGTCGTGGTTCGCACCAGATATCCAACAAGCCGCAAATGGACTTGCTGCGGTATTTATGAATTACGAAGAATTCCGTAAGAAAGCAAGTAAGCTGGGTAAAGAAAACTTTAAGAAGTTCTCGTACCAAAACATTCAGAAACGTACATTTGAATTATTAGATAAGTACGTACCAGAATTCCCTAAGCAGGTTCCATTAGTATTACCGAAGTTAAAAAAGTTGGAACCCAAACCAGTACAGCCAAAGGTTGAATAATGCCATTACGTAGTGAGCGTCGGACGATTAATTTAGATAAAATTGAACCAGGAATGATGTTACAATTCTTATATACGAATCTTAACGGAGAAAGTGATTCGTATGTTGTGTTGGTAATTGACCCCCGGCGTCAAAACACCCATGCAAGAGAACCTCAGTTGCATGCGTTTATAATTGAAGATATGTCCGATGAAGAAGTAATAGAATTTATAACATCGTTTCGTACTACTACTAATATCGGTGATTATGAGAATCGTCGTAAAGCAATAGTGGATAAGTTGAATTCCGATGAGGCGTATTCTAGATTTAGAAGTTCTAGATACGCCGGAGGAAGACCTTATAGAACGTTTAACAGAAGTAAAATGAAAATGGTACGTCAGATACTAACCGGAGAGTTAGAATGACCGATGAAATGAAAATATGTCCAGACCAAGTAACCGATTGTGTGGATGAAAAACAACTTCCTAGTACATTACAGATGTTAAAAAATTTGATGGAAGATAGTACGAAGATAGTAACAAATGCTGTACAAGGTAATAGTACGTTGGTTGATGATGGTGTACGAGGACAACGGTGGTCAACGTGTCAAACCTGTGAATTTTTACTCAAGGACCGATGTACAAAGTGTGGTTGTTTTATGAAGGTTAAGGTAGCATTTCAAACATCAAAGTGCCCAGAAGGCAAGTGGTAATATGACCCCAATTAGTTTCGTAGTTCCGTCGTACAATAACCTACGTTATTTAAAGAACGCATATAAGTCTATTAGAAAATATGCCGGTCCTGACCATGAAATTATTGTATTAGATGATGCTAGTAGTGATGGCACCGTCGAATGGTTACGTACCATACAAGATGATAATTTGGTCATTTGGCAAAATACCAATGAACGGTTAGGACATACGATTACTTATAACATCGGTGGACGGATGGCAAAGAATCCTATCTTCACTATTCTCCATGCCGATATGTTTATTGGACCAAACTATGTACAGAATGCATTAAAGCATTTAAAACCCGGTACGGTAGTATCTGCCACACGCATAGAGCCACCTCTTCATCCCGAAGGAAATGAAAAGATTGTAAGAGATTTTGGAATGTGGCCAGAAACTTTTATGGAAAAAGAGTTTTTAACATTTGTTGAACAGGAGCAACGAGATAGTCTTGGAAAGACTACTCGTGGTATATTTGCTCCGTGGTTTATCCACAGAGATGACTTCCTTCGTATCGGTGGTCACGACGAATTGTTTGCCCCATTCCCTTATGAAGATAGTGATATTTTCCAACGGTTCGTTCTTGCGGGATATGAAATCGTACAATCACGTGACGCATTGGTATACCATCTTACCTGTCGTGGTCATAAATGGACAGATGACAAAGAAATTGGTAAGGTAGACCAGTCCTACAACATAGCAGAAGTTAATGCCCGAAAGAACTACCTTCGTAAGTGGAATTCGTGGATTAAGAATGATGAATATCATTATCCTGTTGTTTTACCAAAATACGATACGTGTGCAGTTTTAACAGGGACTACTGACTTGAACCAACTTAGTTTTTTTGAACCATGGTTTGGACGAGTGATAGTTGAAAATGAAGAACTGGTCAGTATGTATGTAAAACAGGAACAACTAACTACAAAACTGAGTATGCGTGATAGAGTACTAAGTAAGTTAGGTGACTTGACAACATACGATGTATATGTTACTATTAATGTAAACTCATTTACGAGAGAAGATTTTACTGTAATACAACATTTAGGAACATTACTAAATGAGTTGGAACATTCCGACACCCCAGAGGGTGAATATGAATTGGGAAATATTCATATAAAAATTAATAGATTAAAAAATACGGTACACGAATTAATTAAGTGTTAAGAGGTTATAATGTCAGTTTTAGTTGCAACAATGAATGTCAATCTACCAGAATTGACAGACAATCTAATTCAACAGGTTACAAAAGATAAATCTGTAGAAGTTGAAGTAATGGTACTTGAAAATGGTGCCACAGAAAAGTCATCCTATTCCACCCACAGTACCGACAAGAACTATTTCTTTGGTGGTGGACTCAATTTAATATTTGATTATTATTTAAATAGTACCAAGCATGATTGGTTACTGGTATTAAACAATGATTTAATAATTCACGGGGAACATTTCTTATCCGTGATGTTGGAAGAAGCGGAAAAGAATGATGTGTGTCAACTATCACCTGCGGTTATTAATATGTCTATTGCCCAATGCTTCTGGCGTCAAATGCACAATTGGATGAGTGGTGGAACCCGTTTAGTGGATTGGATTGATTTCCAAGCACCACTACTCCGTCGTGATGTCTGTGAATTGATTGGTCAGTATCCTATGGAACTTATATATGGGTGGGGAAATGACCTATTGACTGGTATCATTTCCAAGGAAAATAACTTAAAGGTTGGTGTAACCGACCGTGTGTGTATCGGTCATTTAAACTCACAAACTTTAAATAAGGGAATAACTGACCTTGATGGTACACCGTTGACGAACTCACAGTACTGTCAACGTGCCGAACAAGGTATGATGGAATATATGCAGATGTCAGGTCGTTGGGATATATTTAATCAGTTTAGACATAACGCCGCAACATACACATATCCATGATAACTACGTGCATTTCTACATTCAATACGCTTCCGTACTTGAAACTTGCTATACAGTCGGTACGGAAGTATTCTCATTTCAAAAATATGCCTTTCGTAGTCCATGCGGAAAACTGTACGGATGGCACTGATGAGTGGTTGGAACAAAATAAAGACCGATATAATTTAGAGGTCTACATAGAACATAATGATACGCCACGGGGAATCGGTGGTGGTATGAACTTTTGTGCAAGTAAAGTGAAGACTGAATTCATCAATTTTATGCATTCAGATTTCTTCGTATCGTCAGATTGGGATTTGAATTTATATAAAGTATTTGAAAAGTATCCTAATGAAAAATTATGGGTAAATTCACATCGGATGGAACCTGATATGTTCAACAATCCCGTTGGGCGTCCGGGAACTATTATTGTACCGAAAGATGAGTTCGGCGAATTACATAGTAATTTTAATGAAGAATATTTCATTGAGTGGGCTGCCCAATTTACAGAACTCAATGACTTTGAGATTCCAAAGGGAGAAGGTGTATCTGGACTGATACGTAAGTCCGATTGGGACTTCATCGGTGGAAACGATGACCGGTTTGCCCCTGCGTGGTGGGAAGACTTTGATTTATTCTTACGGATGTTACAGAATGGATTCAGATTTGTTCTTCCATCAAAGTCATTAGTATATCACTTTGGAGCACGGAGTAGTCATTTTCCTAGTGATGATTTTACAAGAAAGTCCTCTCGTTCAATGGAATTAGAACCATTGGGGGCAAAGAAGTTTCATGAAAAGTGGGGTGGTATGCCTGTGTTTGATAACTTTGGAATGATTTGTGGAGTGAGATAATGAAAGGTAAAAAGATTTTAATCTTAGGTGGTACTGGTGCGTTAGGTAAGACACTCATCCAGAAATACTACGACGATAATCAAATTGTTGTATTTTCGCGGGATGAACATAAACATTATTATCTATTGAAGCAGTATCCAAAGTTGTTATCTTGTATTGGTGACATCAAGGATATTCAATCAATTACATCCTGTTTATATACACATCAACCCGATGTCATTATTAACGCTGCAGCACTAAAACACGTTCCTATCTGTCAGGCGAACCCATACGAAAGTGTTAAAACAAATATCATCGGACATCAGAATGTTATTGATGCAGTTCGTCAAGTCGGTGGGGTAGATACAGTCATTTTCGTGTCAACAGATAAGGCATGTAAACCAATCAATGTATACGGAATGTGCAAGGCATTAGCAGAGGAGTTATATATTGGATATGCTAATGAGCAAACCTTTACAAAGGTTGTACTGGTTCGGTATGGAAATGTATTAGAATCCACGGGGTCAGTAATTCCACTGTTCAAGGGAATGATACAGTCTGGTGTAGATAAACTTCCGATTACACATTATGATATGACACGTTTCTTATTAACTCTTACGGAAGCTACCAATCTTATTCAAGATGCATATGAATCTGAATATTCTCATGGGAAGATTGCTATCCCCAAGGTACAATCATTACGAGTGGAAGACGTTGCTAATGCATTGATTAAACGATATGCAACCAAACCTGTAACGACTACGCAGGTCGGTGTCCGTCCTGGTGAAAAGATGCACGAGGAAATGATTTCATTTGAGGAATGGGCAAGGACAGAAGAGTACTCAACTCACTTTCTTATCGGACAGAAAATAATTCGTAATGAATACAAGTCGTATAATTCTCTTGATTCGTTGATGGATGCAAATGATGCATACGACTTCTTAGAACGTTCGGGGGTTTTCAATGACTGAGGTATTAATATTAGGCGCAAACGGTATGTTGGGGAATTATATGTCAACATACTTCTCTCGTTCAGGTAAGTATACAGTTACCCGCATGGGACGACATCTGTTCGACGCAACCCGTGATAATGTTCGTGACCTGAATGTTGGTCAATACGATGTAGTTATTAATTGTATAGGCGTAATAAAACCATTGGTAAAGAGTGTTGGTACACTAAATACTACTTTGGTGAATTCTGTATTTCCTCACATTTTAGCAAATGAGTGTGAACGAGCAAAGACCAAATTAATACACATAACAACGGATTGTGTGTTTTCTGGTAAGATAGGATACTATCTGGAGTCGTCTGACCACGACCCGTTAGACGTATACGGAAAGTCAAAATCATTAGGGGAACCAGATAATGCGATGGTCATTCGCACTTCCATCATAGGAGAAGAACTTACCTCCACCCGTTCATTAATAGAATGGGTAAAGTCTAATGACGGAAATACTGTGGATGGGTATACTAATCATACCTGGAATGGAGTAACGTGTCTGGAACTGGCTAAGTTTATTGACCGCTGTATTGTAAATAACATTCATTGGTCAGGGGTACGACATATATTCAGTCCTGCCCCCGTCACAAAACGAGAATTGGTTGAACTCATCGCAGTAAACTTTAATGTTAATCTTACTGTTGTCGGTAAGGAAGTTACCCCACCAGTTTATCGTACATTATCTACTATATACGAACCGATGATTGATAAGTCTATTGCTATGCAATTACGGGAACTATCTACTTTCTGGAAGGCAAATGAGTCCGTCGTTCTTTAGAATTGTAAACAGTCGTATTGTCGGCGCAGACCCAGTAAATACTCTTGGATGGAATATAAACGAAGAACACTTCACCGCACCAGAAGAATACATACAGAACGGACAATTCATCATTTACAGAACTGTATTCGGTGTTGGTGATTGGGGTATTATTTTATCCATGCCTCGTCTGTTGAAAGAAACGTATCCACATTGTAAGGTATATATTCCAAGTAGAAAATTATTAGAATCCACTTGGGGATATTCCAATAGACACAATAATTGGTTAAATCCTTACGATATTCCTACGGAATTGTTCAAGAACAATCCGTATGTGGATGGAGTCACTGACCAATGGGATACGGAAATCTACCACGACCACTTCAGACTAACCGATGGGTCTACAAACGATTCGTTGGTATTACAGATGTTACGATTCCACGGGGTAGATGTAAATCAAGATACCGATTACCTACCAGACCTGTTTTTCTCCGATGTAGAAAAACAAGAATTTGAAACCATCAGACAATCTGTATTTGGTGACTCCCCTTATATAGCATTTTCTGCACGTAGAAGTTTGGATGAATTGTCGCAAGCACATAACAATGTGGACAAAGCAACGTATCTGTTGGATTTAGTGAAAAAACTGGTAACGGATTATGTTGGTGTTCCTACCTTGACATTTAACTCTACGGGATTAGATTTCAACTTGAATACCAAAATGTCCGCAGAAGGGGTTCCATTACGGTTATTACTGTATTTAATCTGTCATGCAGAATCAGCGATAGGACAACAAACGGGTATATATGATACTTGTTCCCGTTACACAAGAGTAAAAGTAGTTCCACACTCAAATGAATTAGCAGAGAACTATCTGAAATCCGTAGATTATATTCACCTAGAAAAATAATATGAATACATTTGCATTATATTGTAAGAGTTATCGTGGAGATTTAGACCGTGCACAAGTTCTTGCTCAGTCGGTTGAACGATACAATAAAGATAATATCCCGTTTTATTTCTCAGTTCCAAAAGAAGATGTGGAATTATTCAAGTCCGCTATTCCCAACGTACAGATTCTTTGTGATGATGATATTGTGGATAGTATGATGACACATGGATTGTTTGGGTGGGTATCACAACAAATTGTCAAGTCTAATTTCTGGAAATTGGGGTTAGCAGAAAACTATCTTGTACTGGATTCAGATTGTCAGTTCATCACAGAATTCGGATTAGACGAATTTATGTATGATGAGGAAACTCCATATACCGTGTGTCACGAACAAAAGGAATTGTGGAATTGGTCTGTCTTACATACTCACGAATTAGGGTTTAATCCAAAGATATCGTTTGCCGAAGATAGAAAGAAGATTATGGCATTATTCGGTAGAGAAGGAAAGGTACTGGATTTCGGACCAGGCCCCGTCATTTGGTCTGCTAAAGTATGGAGAGTACTGGAGGAGGTATTGACGTTGAACAACTTGACGTGGCTGGATATTATGAAAATCTCATCAAGTGAGTTTACGTGGTATGGGGAAAGTTTAATGTATTCACAAGCAATTCGGTTAGTTCCACGAGAACCGCTGTTCAAGGCATTCCATTATCATCAACAGTATGTAGAATATAAAAAGTCAGGGATAACACTTGACCATATCGCACAAAACTATCTGGGGATTGGATTACAATCCAATTGGCCACAAAAGATATTACATTATTGAGGACTTGGTTATGAAATTGGTTATATTCGGTGGTTCGGGTGGGCTTGGTTCACAAATGACAGAAATGTTCAAGGATAAGTATGAAGTAATTTCTTTATCGTCTAAAGATGTAGATATTACTAACTTGACCGACGTTGTAGATTTCTTCAAACAAAACCCAACAGATATCGTACTGAATTTATCTGGATACAATTATGATACGTTCGTACATCGTATTACTCCCGAAACTGAACATGAGGTTGCCAAGGTCATTGATGTAAATGCCAGAGGAAATCTGAATATTCTTGCGGGGTGTTTACCACATATGAGAGAGCAGAACTTCGGACGAGTAATAATTATTTCGTCTGTTCTTTCTGGAAAGACTGTGGTGGGAACGTCTACCTATAGTGCTACCAAATCATTTATAGACACATTGGTTCGTGTGGCAAGTGCCGAAAACATCGGTAAGGGTGTGACTTGTAATTCCATTCGTCTTGGATATTTTGACGCAGGTATGTGTCACCGACTTCCAGAAAAGTCATCTGAATATATCAAAAATACTATTGGATTAAAGCGTTGGGGTAATATGCAGGAGTTATATAACACCATCAATTATATGATTGAAACGGAATATCTCACAGGACAGAATATTGAAATTAGTGGTGGGCTCCAATGAGAATAGAACTTCCAGGTGATGGATTCATTGAAGCAAATGATATCCAATTAGATGAAAATGTAAAGTTTGGAAAGAATGTCCATATTAAAGTTCGTGGAACTTTCTCTGTTGGTCACGATTCTTATATCGGTGATAGATTCTCTGCGGTCGGGGAAGATATAGAACTTGGTGCGTTCTTCTATAATGGTCCGACCGATAGTCGTGGAATGGTCATTGGTGGTGGGTCATCCAATTTTCCATATGCAAAGTTAAAGGTCGGAGAACGGATGGTCTGTCACACGGGTCATATTAATCTCGCCCGTCCTGTGATTATTGGGAATGATGTAGGATTGTCCCATGATGTCGATATCATCACGCATGGGTTCTGGGGGTCTGTATTGGAAGGATACCCACAAATGTTTTCTGGTGTAATCATTGGTAACAATGTTATCGTCGGATGGAAAACGGTTATTATGGGTGGAATAGAAATCGCAGATAATGTAGTGATTGGTTCCCACTCCACCGTTGTAAAATCATTATTAGTTGATAAAGGAATTTATGCGGGGTCTCCTGCGAAGTTCATTCGTGAGGTAAAAGAACCTTCTATTGAAGAACGCAAGGTTCTATTACAAAAGATTTGTAATGAATTCACAGAAATGTTGTCGGTATATCAAGAACCAATTGATAGACTTGACATTCAATATCCGTATGTTAACTTAAATAAGTTGACTATGAATGTTGAAACACGAACCTGTGAAGGTACTCACGATATAATAACAGATGCATTCCGTGATTATATTCGTCGGTCTGGTATTCGGTTCTTTATCAACAATAGACCGTTCGGATTCCATTTGACACGTAAACCAAAATGAAATTTCTAAATAAAAATAGAGCGTTATGTCTGGTACCACATCCAGACGATACCGCATTTTCAATGAGTTGGACGGTAAAGAAACATCCCGATACAATATTTGAGATGTTATATTTGACGCCAGGTGGATTTACGGATTCTACCCGTGGTGAAAACCGATACAAAGAAGATGTTCAATTCTGGAATACGTTGGGTGTACATAACGTGAGGTTTCATTATTTACATGGATATGAACTTGAACGTGATTTCACTTCTGTTCTTATCAATGCAGTAGAACGACTCATAGACATCAAACAATATGATGCAGTGTTTGGTCCAACGGAATTTGATTCCAATTATGACCACGTGCTTGTTAATAGATTAATGATGCCCTTAGTCCGTTCACTACCGATTACGACAATAGAGTACAGAAATGCCAGTACATTATACGAATGGTCACCAAATTTATTCGTAGAACTGACAGACGAAGATATGACAAATAAAATATCTGTGATGTGGCAATCATTCCCAACTCAAACGGACGCAAAGTATTTTGAAGAAAAGAATATCAGAAACTTCCACACAGATTTTATTAGCGGAAAACGTGGGTTTGGGTATTCTGAAATGTTTAGATTACGTCATTTTTATATGTAAGAGGAAATATGAAACGTGCATTAATTACTGGTGTCAATGGAATGGATGGTAGTCATCTCGCCGATATCTTATTAGAAAAGGGATATAAGGTGTTCGGAGTAGAACGTCGGTCATCTGTAAAGAACCGTACCAACACCAGACATCTAGAAAATAATCCTAACTTTGAATGGGTAGTCGGGGATTTGAGTGACCAAAATTCATTGTTACGATGTCTGAAGATAGCAGAACCCGATGAAGTATATAATTTGGCTGCACAATCTTTTGTCGGGGAAAGTTGGAATACCCCAGAACACACCAGTGACATTACTGGATTGGGCGTACTTCGTATGTTAGAAGCAATTCGTGAATACGGTAAGCCCGTGAAGTTTTACCAAGCATCATCAAGTGAAATGTTTGGTCGTATGGTAGAGAATCCCGCCGGTGAAACCACTCCCTTCTATCCTCGTTCTCCATATGGGGTTGCGAAGTTATATGGTCATTGGATTACCAAGAATTATCGGGAAAGTTATGATATGTTCAATGTGTCTGGTATCCTATTTAACCACGAATCCGAACGTCGGGGATTTGAATTCGTAACCCGAAAGATTACCCATAATGTTGCCAAGATTGCGTTGGGACTGACTGACAACTTTTCTTTGGGAAACTTAGATGCAAAACGTGATTGGGGGTATTCACCTGACTTTATGGAAGCGGCGTGGTTGATGTTACAAGAAGACAAACCCGACGATTATGTGGTGGCAACTGGCGAAACCCGTTCCGTTCGTGAGTTCTTAACTGCGGCATTTGCAGAGGTTGACATAATTGATTGGGAACGTTATGTTACAGTAGACCCTAAGTTCTTCCGGCCTGCGGAAGTGGATGTCCTTCGTGGTAACTATTCTAAGATTCGTAGTAAATTGGGGTGGGGCCCAAAAACAAAGTTTCAAGATTGGGTCGGTCGGATGGTACGTAATGATATTTATTTATTGGAGAAGTGAGTAATATGAACATAGAATATACGTTCAAGAATCCAGACGTAATTACACAGATTGAACGGGAATACCCGCAGATGTCTACTGAGTATAAAAAGATTATGATGGAACAGTACGAAACGTTCTGTTTGAAGCAATCCAATTATGGTCCAGGTAATATCTCAGTTGGTACATCACTGGCTACTCCAGATGATGTCAAGTTATCATTGACTGGCTTATGGTTCCGTATGAATGATAAGATTCAACGGTTGAAGCAGTTGATTGTATTAGGAAAGCAGGACAATGTAGGTGAGGCAGTAGAAGATACCTTCCAAGACCTATCTGTATATGGCGTCATCTGTCAGTTAGTCAACCGTGGTAAGTGGGCAAAATAACTTTATAATAGGAGTAACAAGTAATGCCGAAGTGGAGTTTTAATGGACGAATCGACGACGACTTTGAGTTTGAAGATGATTTCAATGTAGATGAATCATATACGGGATTTCAAAAGATAGGTCGTCGAAAAAAGGGTGAAGAAGAAGTCAAGGGCACCAAGAAAAAGTCCAGTATAAAGCATCAGAAACGTCCAGATAAGGAATGAGATAACTATTTATATTAGTGTCTCCCTTATTTGGAACTGTATATGAATAAACTACTTAAGGAAGTTATTTCTTATATCTTGGAAGTTGATACCCCTGCCGTCGCACAAGCGAAAAAGGATGGTTATAAGAACTTGGGAGGTGGATATTGGTCAAAGTCCGGTATGAAACCCGCCACTGCCACGACTCGGGGTGGTACGTTCCGTTTATTAACCCCGGACGAAAAGAACGCCTTAGAAAAGGGAACCGCCGATAAAGATACGGAAACTCTTCCACCCGAAGTTGTACGTATCCAAGACCCAGAGCGTCTCCGGGGTGCCCGTAAGCCAAAAGGTAAGGCCACACCAGAACCAGGTGAATTAACTACACCTGCCCCAGAAGGTGCAGAAAACACCAATGCAAAGAATTTAGCTGATTTGGTTAGAAACGGATTCAAGTCTCCCGGTAATGATTTTTCTAAGTATTCGGAAGCCGTGTCCATTATAATGTCAAAATATTTGGTGGATAATCAAACTGCCTCCGATATAGCAACTATGGAACGCATTATTGAATTAGACTGTGGTTCTAAAACCCTCACTAACCAAGTGGGTGTTAAGACCATACCCAAAAACTTAAAGTCTAGATATGAAGCATTAAAAAAGGCAGGAGTATTTGATAAGTGTTCGGGTTCCTCCGAAGCTCAAAATAAAGCCAGATTTATGACGATGGTTGTTGCCCAAAAGAAAGCAGAACTAATGTCACGTGCAATAGAACGGTCTGGGTTAACGTCCGTTAGTATTGATTCTTTTTCTGGTGATGCAGATAGTAAACAAGGATTACGTTCTGCTATAGAAAACCTCCCCGATGGTGCAGTAGTATATACCGAAACTGGTGAAAAACTGACACGTGAGGAAGCATTAGAGAGAATTGATGGATTTGGTACAGCAACGTTTCCGGCTGACACGGCCTTATTAGGAAGAGATACATCGGGAAACGTAATACTTATCGGATTCTCCGATAAAAAAGATTTGTCTGCTATTATGAACAACAGTGGCATATCTGTGGAAATGCAACAAACCAGAACTGTTTTAGATAAACTTTTGAAAGACGGAAAACTTAGTGATGCAGACCACACACGATTGTCTGCGGCACTAGAAAGGGAATATGCGGAGTATGTTAAGGACGAGAAAAAATTGTCGGAAACCGTAACTGAACCCGCCAAATTACTGTCGGAGGCAACTCCGAAACAATTAAAACAATTTGTTGCAAAAGCAAAAACTGCTAGTGAAGGTGATGACCCCGAAAAATATTGGAAGAGAGTTGCAAAATTTAAAGACCAAGCAACAAAGAAGGCTACCGAATCCAATGAAACAGAATATTTACAATGGTTACGTCAAGCGGGATGGGACGGGAAGTCAAAAGTTTCTGACGAACTTGCGATGAAAGCATGGTCAATTAAGTGTAAAAGTATTCTTGAAAGCGGAGGTCAGCTGGTCAAGGATGACCAAGAGTTATTGTTTAGACTAGAAGTGGTACCCAAAAAGAAAATCGTAGAGGCAGTCGCAGCAATTAAAGGTAGAGCTATGAAGCGACTTGAAACAATACGAAATGAACTAGACACAGTACAAATTGGGGGAAGACCACTTGGTACATACATGGATGGGGTTCGTGCTTGGCATGCACTACATCTTGATATGAGCGAACACAAAGGAAGTTTGGTGATGGTTGCCGAAGATAACGTGGTGGATTACAAGTCCATAGAAGATTGTTTGGGTGGTATATCAGAACGAAAAGACTTTATTGATAATCTAGAGGTAGAGCAACGTGATATCACCAGTAAAGAATATGGAGTAGTTACTGGTACAAGTCTAGAAGTATTTTCGATGGGTAGAGGTGGACAACGTAGTAGTATTGGAGTTCGTTCCATTCGGTCTAAGGATGGTATTTTGGGCAGATTACAAACTACATGGAACTTCCACCCACAATTCCAAAAGTGTTTAGAGTCAAAGAAAGGATAAATAAATGGAAATCAAAAAGGAAATATTCAAACGGTTGCCACCTGGTGACCGATGGGTAGCAGTTGACAATCCCGATGGGCAAGTGTATACTCCATTGACAGAAGCATTGGAAGTATACTTTCAGACGCACGGAACACAACAATATTATATTGACGCAGTTGCAGGATATATTTATAAGGTAGATACTGCTCCAGACCCGAAACCTGTGGTCAAGCAGTTCTCCATTTATGGAGATTACTAATAATTAGGAATGGTTATGAAGATACTGGTTACAGGTGGGAATGGTTTCATAGGTAGTAATTTCATTCGTCATATATTACATACTACCGATATGGAGGTCATTAACGTTGACCTTCTGACTTACGCTGGTGTATCCCCACACCCGTTGTCACATAGATATATTTCATATAAAGAAAACATTGGGTCACCAATGTTATATGATATCCTAGTCCGTCATCAACCAGACTATGTGGTAAACTTTGCCGCAGAGACTCACGTAGACCGTTCCATCCAATTCCCCGATACGTTCGTTGATACCAATATCAATGGAACATATGGATTACTTCGGTCATTAATGAGATATAAAGAACAAAACGATTTTCGGTTTGTTCATATTTCTACCGATGAGGTATTCGGTCAGCTGGGATTGGGTGACCCTGCATTCACGGAAAAAACTCCGTATACTCCCAATAGTCCGTACTCTGCTACGAAAGCAGCATCGGACCATTTGGTACGAGCATTTCACCACACGTATGGACTTCCTGCGATAATTACTAATTGCTCAAACAATTACGGACCATTTCAATATCCTGAAAAATTTATACCTGTAGCCATATTACGTGCCTATACGGATAAGGATATTCCGGTATATGGGAATGGAAAGAATATTCGTGATTGGTTATATGTGGACGACCATTGTGATGCAATACTAGAAGTACTGCGTCGGGGTACTATTGGAGAAAGTTATAACATCGGTGGTGAAACTGAACTGAGTAACAATGAGATAGCGAACAGAATCTTGTTACACTTAGGAAAACCATTATCCCGTGTCAAGTATGTAGAAGATAGAAAGGGACATGACTTCCGTTACGCAATGAACATTTCACATATCAAGAATACGTTGGGATGGCGACCAAAGATGGATTTCAATCGTGGGTTAAGTAGAACTATTCGGTGGTATTTAGACAATTTAGATTGGGTAAAATCATGCGTAAACTTGGAATCATTCTAGCAGGTGGTAAGTCAACGAGGCTTTATCCGTCTACATTAGTAGTATCTAAACAACTGTTACCTGTATACGATAAACCTCTGATTTATTATCCGCTGACTTCGTTAATGTTGGCAGGAATTCGTGATTTCGTAATCATCACTAGTCCTGGTGAAGCGGAAAAGATGTCTAACTTGTTTTGGGACTCAACCGAAGAGTTAGGAATATCGGTCAGGGTATTAGTACAACAAACTCCTGCAGGAATAGCGGATGCGTTTAATGTCGTCTACGAATGGTTGGGAGAACAGGTATACGAATATGATAGTCATGCACTAATACTTGGGGATAATATATTTTACGGAGCAGGATTTACTGGGATGGTAAACTCTGTTTCCCCAAGTAACGCAACGGTATTTGCCTATACATCAAACAACCCATCTCAGTTTGGTGTTGTTGAAATGAAGGATGGGAAAGCAGTATCCATTGAAGAGAAACCCGAGAATCCAAAAAGTAATCTGATTATCACAGGTTTATATTTCTATCCGTCTGATGTGTATGAATACGTAAAGACGTTGACACCCTCAGCACGAAATGAATTGGAAATTACGGATGTCAACAAAATATACCTTCGTGAGAATAGATTAGATGTTGTCAAGTTATCCAGAGGTACTGTATGGTTTGACACAGGAACGGCAGATTCGTTACTGGAAGCATCTTTGTTTGTACAATCCATTCAGAAACATCAGGGGTATATGGTGGGGAACCCACACGAAATTGCGATAGAGAATGGTTGGTTTGATAAGAATTATATAGATTCATTTTTATCTAAGTGTGGTAAGACTTCTTACGGAAAATATTTACAGAATTTACTTGACTATGAAAGTACAAGCTCTTAATTTAGACGGTGCATTATTACTTACCCCAACTATATACAAGGATGAACGGGGTAGTTTTTGTGAAACGTATAACAAACAAGTATTCACTTCCATCACGCAACGTGACATCAATTTCGTTCAAGACAATGTAAGTGTTTCCACTAAAAATACCATTAGGGGGTTACATTACCAAAGTCCAAATGAACAGGGAAAATTAGTTAGAGTTGTCAGAGGAAAGGTGTACGATGTTATTGTGGACATCAGAACTAATTCTCCTACGTTCGGACAATGGCAGGGAATAGAACTGTCGGATGACGGAACACAACTATGGGTTCCGATTGGATTTGCTCACGGATTCATGGCGTTGACAGATGAAGTAGAATTTATGTATAAGGTAACGGATTATTATACTAAGAGTTCAGAACAATCTATTCGTTGGAATGACCCCACATTAAATATACAGTGGCCTATAACCGACACACCAATCATCTCTGATAAGGATAGAGAGGCCCCACTGTTTAATGAGATTGTATTCTGATGAAATGTGTCATAACGGGTAAGTCTGGATTGCTAAGTATACATTTACAGTATCTAGATTCTTCATTGGTTCCTTTATCTAAAGAAGACTATGATATCTCTGATAAGTCAGTTATAGATAAGTTAACAGACTTAAATCCTGATGTGGTTATTCACGCAGGAGCCGTAACCGATTCAAACGTAGTCAACCGAAACCCAATAAGTGCAATACAAACTAACATTATTGGAACGGCACATCTCGCACAATATTGTATAGAACACAATAAACGATTAGTATATATTTCAACAGATTATGTATATGACGGTGTGGAAGGAAATCATAATGAAACCGACCCCGTATTACCGTACAACAATTATGCGTGGACAAAATTGGGTGGAGAGTGTTCGGTAAGACTTGTATCAAACCACGTAATCATACGCACAAGTTTTGGTAATCCAAAGTTCCCATACGATGTTGCGTTTGATAATCTCGTCACCAGTAAGGACTACGTAGATGTAATTGCACCGATGATACTGAAGATTGTTAAGTCCGATGTCACGGGAATTATAAATGTGGGGACACAATCAAAAACTATCTTTGAATATGCGTCACAACGTAATACTGTATTACCTACCAAGTTACCGACACCAATGAACTTTTCATTAAATTTAAATAGATATGAACAATTATTCTGAAATTACTCAATGCCCTATAACGGACAGTACAGATTATGTTTCGTACTTTACGTTGGGAAACGTTCCACTGGTGAATAATTTGTGTGATACCAGAGAAGATTCGCTTACAGTAGACAGATTCCCATTAACACTAAACTACTATCCAACCTCTGGTCTTACCTCGTTGGATTTAGCAGTGGACGGTAATCTATTGTTCTCCCATTATTTATATAAATCAAGTGTGAATATTCCGTACATTGAGCACTGTAAAAAGATGTTTGAATTCATACAAACATATACACCAGTTAAGGATGGGATGAAGTTTGTAGATGTTGGTGGAAATGATGGTACATTATTGGATGTGTTCAAATCTTCTACAAAGAAACAGATAGATGTATTGAACATTGACCCATCAAAGAATTTGGCAGAAGTTTCTGTTCAAAAAGGAATTCCTGTATTGAATGAGTTTTTCTCCACAGAATCTATCAGACCCTATGCAAACACAATAGATGTACTTACTTCCACCAATGTATTTCAACATTTGAAGGACATTGATTCTTTTGTGAAGGCAGTTTCCGTTGCATTAGCAAATGAGGGAATCTGGGTACTGGAGTTCCCCTATTGGTTAAACGATATGTTGACTAATCAGTTTGACCAAATCTATCACGAACATATGTATTACTATACTGTGACTCCATTACATCTTTTGATGAAAAAGAATGGGTTACGTATAATCAATGTAACTAGTCAATACATCCACGGGTACTCACTACGATTGGTGATTGTGAAGGAGTCCTCTAGTAGACCGACCGATTCATCTGTTGAAGAATATATTGCCAATGAATCCCGATATGGTTTAGATTTTTATACTAAGTGGAGTGAAACGGTAACTACTCATATACAAAAGTCCAAAGAGTTTCTTCTTAACTTGAAGAAAGAAAATAAGAAGATATATGGATTTGGGGCGGCAGCAAAAGGATGTGTATATTTAAATGCGATGGGAATAGACCATACAATCATTGATGTAGTTATTGATGACACAGATATTAAGCAAGGAAAATATATTCCTGGAACCGGAATAGAAGTAGTCGGTCGTGAAGTCTTGACAAACACGCCACCAGACTATATACTCATATTGGCACACAATTTTTCCGATTATATAATACAATCGTTATCAGATGTATACAAAGGAAAATTCATATTATTATTACCAGATATTAAAGAGGTTGTATGAACGTCAAATTAGTTTCATTCACGGTACCCTGTACTGATGAATTACCCTTAGATTCAGATGTATTAGACCTTATTGCGTTCTGCGCACGAGTCAGTAATCCAAGTAATCAACAGAATACTGACACATCGGATAAACTGATTAAGTATCTCGTCAAGCACAAACACTGGTCACCATTTGAGATGGCTAATGCTACACTTGAAATTGAGACAACCCGTGATATCGCTCGTCAGATTCTTCGCCATCGGTCGTTCACATTCCAAGAGTTTAGTCAACGATATGCTGACCCTGTAAAGGAATTGACATTCACCACACGGGAAGCACGACTCCAAGACCAAAAGAACCGACAGAATTCGGTTGAGACTGATGATGTAGTTCTTCGGGATATGTGGACGAAGATGCAGGAAAAGGTAACTCAAGAAGCCATCACTGCATATAATTGGGCAATCACCAAGGGAATCGCAAAGGAAGTAGCCCGTGCAGTATTACCTGAAGGACTTACGATGTCTCGTATGTATGTCAACGGGACGATTCGGAGTTGGATTCACTATATTGATATTCGTTCAGACGAAGCAACCCAGAAGGAACATCGGGACATTGCCTTGGCGTGTGCGAAAGCAATTAGTGAAATCTTCCCGATGATTAAGGAGTTCGCACATAATGCCGAAGAAGATAGGGCCGAATAAACACGCACGATTCATTCCGATATCTAAAGCGGATATTGAATACGCCCAAGCCAACACCAAGAGTAACTCAGAAGCAGCAAGGTTCCTTGGTGTTGGTTATCTACGATATCGTCGGTACGCCAAGATATATAACCTCTTTGATAGTCATTTAAATCCTACGGGAATAGGGACAAGTAAGGGGTATGCAACGAAGGCCAGTTCTATTCCATTAAAGGATGTGTTTGCCAATAAACATCCTGGATATAATATTGTCCGACTAAAGAACCGAATGATAGCACGAAACCTGTTAATTGAGGAATGTGTGTTGTGTGGGTTCAAAGAAAAGAGAATCACGGATAGTAAGACCCCGTTGATATTAACCTTTAAAAACGGACAAAAGGATTTCAGTCAAGACAACCTAGAATTATTATGTTATAATTGTCTGTTCTTGACCACTGGCGCTCCATCGGTTGCGAACCGTGGGTATGTTAAGAAATCGCTTATAAACCCCGGTAGTACTCCCAAACGATGGGATGTGTCCCCAAGACCTGCTGACGCATTAGATATTGCTGAAACCGAATCTGACGATACAAACGATGACTTTGCGAGTATGCAAGAGGAAATCCTAAAGGAATTGGGACGAGACTAATTAATACTTTATATTAAATACCAATATTAAATTGGGTATTGACTATTGACCTCCATAGGGGTATACTTAATGTATAACTCTTATGGAGGTTTCCAATGGCTAGGCGAAAGTCTGGTACGAAGGTTACGATGGATTGTTTCTTTTGCGGTTCGTCCGTGTCCGCAGATTCTGATACACGGGCAGTTCTCTGTTCACGGTGCACTTCCCGACTCGCGGGAACACCGCAGCAGATTAACAAATTTCCCAAAAGGGAGGTTAGTATGACTGACATTGTTGCGAAGCAGTCCAAGGCCCCGAAGGCCCCCAAGACCACCAAGCCGACCGCTGGTTTCGGTCGGGGTTGGCATCTTCGGAAGGAGTTTACCGCTCCGAATGGTGACCGCTATAGCTTCGGTAAGCTCATCACCGTCGAGTCCAAGTAAAACTTGACACTTTGAAAAACTCCGTTATATTTATGGTACCCAACCCTCTAAATATAGCGGAGTTTTTCAATGGAATTCGTACAAGAGATAGTCGGCGACCTACCTCTTTCAGAATTTCGGTCTGTGGCTCAGAAGGTCTTTTTGGGAAACTGGAATGTTCAGATGTACTACGAAGCGATGGGACTTGATTGGGATGACGAAGTGGTGGAAAACGAAAACGACGACCAGTGATGGTCGTCGTTTTTCTTTATAGTATTTTTTCTAATTCTTGTATCACCATATCTGCGGTAATTTCACGTGAACACTCAAATTGCCGTGGGGTTCCTTTATGGTCGGGACACCAATTCCAGTCGCCTGCGTCAAATCGATGTCGATGCCAACACCCAGAACATTTTCCTTTTGGAGCAGATATACGGATACAATCTTGCATTTCATTTATGGGGTCTGTGAATCCACTAATCATGACTGTTCGCGTTCCTGTTGCCCAACTTAACCAACTTAATCCACTACTTACTCCTATAAATACATCAGATGATTGTAGTTCCGAAATAATAGTGTCAATTGATGACGGTGGAACTTGTACCACGCCGGTTGGATTTTTATTTCCCATATAACCATCTTCTTCATGGGATAACAATTTTACGGTATATCCCTTTCTATTTAACCAATCAACAACTTCTTGCCAACCTGTAGAATTATTCCAGTATTTTAGTTGCGCGGTAGAATGAATAGCAATGGATACCTGTTTTTTCTTTTGTACGGAGGTAGGTGTTGTTTTTATTTCTGGACGAAGTTCTATATAGTCTAGTCCTAGAATATCCGTCGCGACCTGCTGCAATCCTACTTGTATAGGATGTTTCGGGTGTTTGGCGTAGTCTATCTCATTAGTAGAAAGGTAAAACAAACCTATACTATACATCGCAATAATACCATGCACAGATTCTCCAGGAGTCACAAACGTAATATTTGTGTATTTATCCACGAACAAATTGTTCCAAAACGTAGAGCAAACTACTTTACATCCATGTTTTTTTCTAAATGCTTCTACGTAAGGAATCCACGCTAACGTATCTCCAAGTGACCTAGACTCAAATGCTATGTATACTGTTTTGTCTTTCAATTCTAGTTCGTATTCGAACTTTTGTTTGGACAACATATCTTCTATTTCTACTTTCCAATCAACATAATACTTTATACTAGGTTTTGCCCAACAATTTCTTCCTATTTGTGTAGAGTATATTACTTGATTTGTTTTTTTATTTATAAACTTTACATCATAACGTGTGTCGGGACCACCAAGAATTTCTGCGAACATCCCATCTATGTTATTAAAGTTAAATTTAACTCTTGGTGGTGTACTGGATATTTTTGTCATATTATAGTGTTGCAATAATGTTTCTCTCATATCATTAGTTTTTTGTTGTGTGTATATAGATAATAAGTCTTTAGTTCTATTGTTCCAACTCAAGTGCGATGCTTGTTTTTGTGCAGATGTTCTATATGAAGTATATTGTTCCATAACTTCAACGATTCCAGTTACTACCTCATTTACGTTCGCAGAAACTATTTTCATACCTTCTAAGGTACCTGTTTCCTCAAATGTTCCAACGACCGGTAATCCACAACTCATTGCCTCTAACAATGTAAGATTTGGGTGTCCTGCCTCCAACTGAGATGGATGGACAAATATAGTATGATTCCTATATACGTTTATTAATTGTTCTTCCGTCAAGTCATATAATATGGTTAACTTATCATATGTAGGAGGATACTGGTCAAAATAATTTTTGTTGTTTGATGGACCAGCAATCGTAATAGGAAGTCCAAGTTTTCTGGCTGCTTCAATAGCTATCCCAAATCCCTTTCTATCTTCCTTTTGGTTATGGATATACCCATTGTTTGCTACGCACAGTAATCTATGAAGTTTAGGTGTAACTTCATTTGAGAACGTCAACGTATTTACTCCGTGTGAAAAATACTCTGGGATACCTTCAAAATAATCCACAAGGTATTTCGCAGGGACAAATGCACGAACTGCATTCCGTATCGCCTGTAGGTTTTCCTTATATACGTGAGAGTCCTTACCATACAGATACGTATGGTGGTCGTGCATCGTAAAATAATATGGTATCCCGTGTTGATGCGCTTCATTCGCTAGATTCGCAACGTGTATATGTACGATGTCTGCGTCTGGTGGAACATCATTTAAAAACAATATTTGGGAATCGTGACCCTCATTTAATAAGTTTAAATGAGTTTCCCATATAATCTTTTCTACTGCACCCCATCCATTCGGTGGGATGGGTATTAGTCCTGGTGTAACATTTATGATTTTCATAATCAACCCTTAAATATAATTCTTTTTCTATTCTTTATATTTTCTAGTGCAGTTTTGTCTAAGAAGTAATACGTTTGACTTGTATGAATATCTTCCTCAAAAACCGCTATACTGAAGTCTTCTGCGTTTGTGGTATCAATTCCATTGACCCACCACGTGTTCGGATTTAGTTCTATTTTACTATGAAGACGACCCGTTGGTAAGAGTATAGTACCGTTTAATTTATACGTCCTCTTTCGGTCAGAACCATTGTATAGACATAAAATAAATGAATTGGATTTTTGATTATAGTATACTCCATCACTTACACCTGTGGTGGATACGTTTACCTTTGTATCTGGGAATGTATGTTGCATAGAGTCCAGAATCAAGTAATCTTTTTTATACGGTAAGAACTGTTGCGTTACCCGATATTCCAATAGGTCATACCGAATATCGTGGTGTAACAGAGTATTCCATTCCGATACGTCGGTAGGCATATCCAATCTGTGTAAAAACTCGTCAATCTGCCCACCGAACATATGTGTCTCTAATACCTCAAACATTCCATTGTTTTCCCAGAACGGGAATTCATATGGACGTAATTTAAAAAAGAACAGTTTTTTACCTTCATTTGCAGTCTGTGTTTGGAAACTTACTATTTTTTCTATATGGTGTAATTCGTAATCGGTATCACTTTCCATAAAGGTGAAGTGTGTATATCCGAGATTCTTGGCAAAGTTCAACGAGATATTGAATAGTCGCATCAATGCTACTGCATGAGAAATGTTGACTCCCTCTAATCTAAAACTATCTGTATCAAAATAGTAATCGTATGTTGCGGTTGTCAAGTCCTTGTGGGAATTGAGTTGATTCTTCTTATCGTATATATAATAATCAACTTCCGATGTAATATAATCTGGTATGAGATAATGTGATGCCAATAAGATTTCTTTGTTCAACGACTTTAATTGTCGTATAATCTTTAACAATAAATCTTCTTTGTACTTGACGTTAGGCCAACTGGAGATTATGTATAATTCTTTCATACTTGCACCACTCCTATCCCCATATAACCGCTGAGATTAAACGTTAACTTATTACCTGCTGGTAACTCATTCCAAAGTTTGTCCACTTCACAATTAAATTGTCTGTGCCAATAACTGTTACCGATATCGTGAAATGCTATATATCCTCCTGGCTTTACAAAATGTTTATACATTTCATAATCCAGTTTCACACCTTGATATGTGTGGTCACCGTCAATGAAAAGAAAGTCTAGTTTCTTTTCCCCTAAAATACGTTCTACGTTCTGAACTGTTACCTCTTGGTGAGAGTCACCGATAAGAACGTGAACATTGTCTGCGAAACTGGGAGCATTGCCGAGAAACCGTTGATACGATTCATCAAAGATTTGATTGTCATATATAGGATAATCAAGGGAAATCTTGGTACCCATGGGATGTCCCAATTTACAAAGCATGTAAAAAGTACCACCACAGTAAGAACCTATCTCCAAAACGTTCTTACAACGTAAGGAGTAATAGAACTCACAGAACTTTTTGAATTCACTTGGTGATTGACTTAACTTATAATTTTCATAAGCATGGTCCATCAATTCATTTATCAAAGTGTGCATAACTAATTTACCTATTTAGATTGTACCTAATACCCGACGAATGGTCCTGTACGTTATTTTTATTGATGTTATACGTTACTACCGTACCACTTTTCTCTACATTTATTCTGGTATCATCTTCACCAACACCAAAATAATACTTTCTCCAGTTTCCCTTACTAATGAAATCGTTTGCGACTAGAGTATCATTTATAAAAATCTTATAGGAATCATTCAGTCCTACTATAAATAATAAGGGGTTGGTTGGAATGTCAACGTTTTCTATTATATGAATGTCTTTGCTGAATGAGAATGCGTCTATTTGACTTAAAGGAAAATAACTTCGGATATTCGTATCTACAAACTCCACCTTGTCCATCTGGTCGGAAAATACTATGGGAAACATCCTTTCCAGTACGTTAGTTGCTTGACCCGAATACGGGAAAGTAGTTACCCACTTTGAATAGGAATTGGGCAACGGAATGCTGTCAGTAAAGAACCTGACATCTCCACCAAATATAATTGTCTCAAATCCAGAAAGATTTTCTTCGTATCCAAACTTACAGAAAAATGCTTTCTTATCTGTCAATTTGTTGAAGATGTCGTCAATCTTATGTAATTCTTCGTCGTGGAATATATTGTCAAATTCCATGAACAGGAACTTATCATAATCTAAGTTTTTCACAAAGTGTAGTGATAGATTCAACTTCTTTACTATCACATATGCTATTCCCTTTAAGTGGACGTTCACACATTCCTGTCCATCGGAATACCAGATATACGGAGAGTTTTCCTTTGGTAATAAGAAGTTATCATCGTTGTAAATATGATGATTACATAGTCGTAATACTCTATCGGAGGTTATGACGGAGTTTGCTACCAACAAAATATCGTGATTGGTTTTCTTCAACTGTAATAGACAATCGTATAATATCTGTTCCTTTTGTGGACTATCTATATAACAGTTAACTATCAGTATATTTTTCATTTGAGTGGTCCACGAATAGCTATATCTTTCAACGGTTGTATACTGTTGATATTTACTGTTTTAGATACTACCACTTCCCCGTTCTGTTTCAATATCACTGTGGTATCACTGTCCCCTATTTCAAATTTAGTCTTTAACCAGAATCCCGCAGGAAAGTCTGCTGCGACTATGGTTCTACCATTCACAATCAACTCGTAGAATCCCCCCGTACATATTACGAAAAACAATGGGAGGTTTGGATTTTCCATATTGTATATAATTGGAAAGTTATATTCTAAGATGTTATGTACGTTTAGTTTAGTATCACCAAAGAACTCCTCTACCTCGGTCAACTCTTCGTGTACGTGTTCTATTATCGGAGTTAACATCTGAACGAACATGGTTTCCAGTTGTTCTGAGGAATTTGCATATGGGTATACTGAACACCACTCTTCAAAACTCTTTACCAAAGGAATATTATTGATAAAGAAATCTATGTTTCCAGAGAACACGAATGTTTGATATACTGTCCCGTATGAATTAAATCCCGTATAATTCTGTTTGAAAAAGAATAACTTCTTATCTGTTTGTGATACGGTATCTAACATTTTTTGAAGTAACGGTAACCCATTATCTGTCAGTGTGGCGTCATATTCGCTATAAATAAAGTTATCGTACCCCATAGATTTTGCGAAATGTAATCCAATGTACACGTTCTTCATTATAGCATAACTGTGACGTTGAGAATAGATATTAATATACTCCTCGTCATCAGCAAACCACGTAACCGCACTCTGTTCTTTTGGTAAAAGGAAATTCTCTTTATCGTAAATGTAATACTCTGCCAACCGTATCACATCTTCGGGTAGTGGAAGATGTGCCGTCAGTAATATGTCATGCCCAAGTTTTCTTAATTGGGTGACATAGTTCCGTAAAAGTTCTAACTTAGCTTCTGTGTTTGCGTAACTATTTACGATTACAATATTCTTCATTGACCTAATAGATAATTTAATACAACCTGTGTATTTTCTTTGTCCTTGAATCCGTGATATAAGATAATTTTACTAGAGTCGTGGATGTATTCCCAATCCGCTCCCAAATCGTCTAGGTTACTCCCCATTCGTCTATCCTTAATATCGTTTTCTTCCACCATCTTTACGGTATTGAGTAGATGGGTATTCACGAATACGAACCCAAGACTTTCCGTTGCATTCCGTTTCCATAAGCAAACATTGAACGGTGTTTCATCGTGGAACGGATAGTAGTGTTTTCTACGATTAATCAAATACTGATTCTTACATAATGAAGTGTATTCTTCAAAGAAGTCATAACAACTTCTATTAAATACGTAAAAGCACGACCACTGATAGTTGACGGTTCTATAGGGTACGTTCAAGTACCCCATCAACTTCTTTTCGTCATAAATTATCATTTCGTCCCCAATACGTTCCCAGATATATGGTTGTTCGTGGGGTCCGAATGTAGCCAATGGATATGGGTGACTGTGTAATAACTTCTTAAAATCCACTCTACGTGAGAATAAAATGTCTGTATCGGTGAAGATAAAGTCATTTTCTTCGGGAAACATATCCATTAATTCTAATGACAATTCTGCCTTATAATAATGGAAGGATGGGTAGTTCCGTTCTGGAATAGGGATTTTAATAAGATTCTTTGCCGTGAAATCACTGACGAATCCTATTGTGAAGTACACAATCTTCATATCGTCTGTAATTTTGCTTTCCATCGACCGTATACAGGAGATGGCTTGGTGCTCACAGACTTTATTGGTGTATAAAAATAAAATCATATCTTATCTTTTCGGTACGCATATATGGCTTCACTTGCGCCAGGTACCAATACCTCTGCTAAATTATCTACATACTCTTCTACAGTATATCCTAATCTCTTCAGTTTGTCAAGTAATAGTTTATATTGTTCTTTGTAATTATCTTCAAATAGATGACATTCAATCATCAGACTATGAACATGGTCAAATACAGAATCTTCTGTATTCGTAATGATTTGGTATTCCCCACCTTCAATATCTATCTTCAACAAATCGATTTCGGAGTAGGTATCTACCAATTCTTTTATGGTAATAGTATCTACTGTGTAAGCATTGTCACCCTTCAGTCCCGCACCATGATTCTTTAATTGGTCTGGGGATAGTAGACTACTGATGAGAGGATTCTCGTCCGCCTGGTAAAACGTAATTTCTGTATTGGCGTGGTACAATGCTTTAGGAATTACTGTCACCCAAGGATTACGTTTAAAGTTCCGTTGTAAGTCTTGTAATGCCTTCTTTCCACATTCAATAGAAACCACGTGGTTTGCGTATTCACTGTCCAACATATATTGTGTAAACAATCCTACGTTTGCCCCAACGTCTACGACTGTGTTGTGTTTCTTCCCAATCCATTTGTCATACTTCTTGTCTACATAAAATTCTATATAATTCATTCGGTATGGAATAGAATCACTTAAGGTTACTGTGGGAATATTCGTGAATCCTGTGACAAATGGCATTTCATATATTTGGGTACCGGTGTCCTTCCTGTATATACACAACTTTACGCCCATATAATTTGGGTCTATACTATAGTTATGAAAATTTTTGTGAATGGGTAACATCCAGTACTCTACATTGGGTTCAATCGTATCATATGTTGCCGACCATAATACTGCATTAGATTTATATTCTTTCAGACTAACTATGATAGGAAAATCTATTCTGTGTTGAGTAGAGTAATGTATAACTTGCTCATTTTCGTCCCAACGACTACTAATTCCATAATTGACGCTGTTCATTGTTATCTTCTCATCTATCTCAATGTTCATTAACTTTTGTGCTATTTTAACCACATTTTGTTGTACGTCGGTTTCAAGGTATTCAATTGAATCATATTCGTCAAAATAATTCATGTAAACTGGAAGATTATATATCATGGAGGGTGTTTTCCACCCCAACGCTTCTCGGATGACCAATGGCATAGTTTCGTGGTCTGTATCACTTCCCCGTGACGTAAATAACATCAAGTCCGCTGCTTCGTAAAACGCATCTACATCACTTCGTTCATTCCACCATTTACAGTTTGATGGAAAATTTTTCATCAATGGTTCCCAATAAAACTTAAAGTTGTCTGCCTGGTTCCCGAGGAAATGAAATTGTATAGGATAGTTCTGTAACATTCTCGCATATTCTATTACTTCTGCTTGATTTTTACGTGGAGTAAACAATCCTACATTAATCACGTGTCTTATGTTGGGGTCCAACCCTAGAGCTAGTAGTGCCTGTTCTCTTGTTTTTGTTCTTACTTTATTTTCTATTGGATACTCTACAACATCACATGGTATACCCAGTGGTTCATACATTTTCATTTGATATTTACTAACCATCAAAAATTTATCGGGTATATAGACTTTATTTTCTGTGTTGTATCCTGAGTCATGTGACGTTTCAATTATAACATAATTTCTATGTGTAGAATATAATTTATCCGCCACATCATTCTGCATAAACATCTCAGGAATTTCTTGTAGATGAATAATATCGGGTTTAATTTTATTTATAATCGAAAACAGTTCGTGCTTATTTTCTCCTAAAGTAAACAATTTATTCCCGAGTAGGTTAGAAATACGATTCCGTTGAACAACAAGAACCCCACCTGTCACATTATCCCACTCAACACAGTAGATATCCATATCATGTTTGATGGACTCTATTTGTTTGTAGAGATACTGGGGCATTCCGCCCGTTGACAGATGGGGTGCAATAAAGACTATTTTTTTCTTCATAGCTGAATATAACCGTTTTTGTTAAAGTATTATGGTGTGTTCGGTACCGATGCCTGTGTGGTAATGATACCTGGTTGTGCGGTGTTTGTATTGGTGGTGATTGTTGCATCGAATAATAAAGTGGACACGGTAATGTCATATCCCGGTGATTGGCAATCTTCCAACTTAACTGTCCACGAAACACTGGGAGTTGCCCCAGAATTATAGGTACCTTGCCCATTCCATGTCCATGTACTGGTCCCACCACAATTTGTAGTACTAGATGGATTGGTTTGTCCGTTCCCACTTGTAGATGTCCCCATTGTCAATGGGCCACCGTGCGTGGTCGCAGCATATCCAAGTTGTAATCTAAATCTAGGTGTTCCCCAATTAGTGTCACATGCCCCGGTTGCACCTGATGCTTTAGATATTTCGATTTCTACGCCGATTCTACCACTTCCGTTTCCATCGTTTTTAAACTGATAACTGTTGACGGAATGCCATTGAAACTGAATCGTACTGGTTGCTCCTGGACTTGCTGTTTGGTTACAATCGGCCATACTTGTAGCTATAGTCATACCACTAGTAGAAAGTTGACCTGGGGTAAAATCATCCCATGCAAAATAATTTAAGTCCGCATCATGCCAAATACTATGTAACGTTCTGGCTTGATTAGCACCCAGTCTTACATATGGACCACGTGGAGTACTTGACCCGGTTATAATTGCACTTAATGATGCCGAGACTGCATTAGATGCCGATAGAAATAAATTATAGTTCCGATTACTTCCACTGTCAATAGGTAATGGTCTACCCAATAAACTTGGATTAAAAGTAGACAATATGGATGCGGTTGGTCTGGTTCTATAATTTGCAGGAGTGATGATACCAGCCAATCCTCCTGCCGAAGTAGATGCAGTGTACACCGCAGAGAAGCTCATGGAAACACTAGGATTGGTTCCCGCAGTGACGGTGATGACATCACCTGGAATTATTGTTCCCTGTGCGCCACTTCTATTTGTCCGTTCGATACCAAATGAATCTACGTAAAATTCTGCGGACAATGCAGACCGGGATGCAATCAATCCGGCACGGATGTTCCCTCCTTCCGTAGCGTTTCCGCCTATTTTCGCAATGTCAAACAGGTCGGCATTTAATGTTGCATCTTGTGAATGGTCAAATTCTGCATAAAAACGTGCCATAGTATCTCTCTAAGTTGTAAAGTAATACCTCTATAAATATCTGTCAACCTGGGATTTACCTCATTATTATTGGGTACATCCACCGTTAGTTGTGATATTTGATGATGCGTCTAATAAATAATAAAGTGAACCATCGGTGAATCCACGGATACCGTTTGCATACGCAGTACTTATACATCCTGAAAGATAAATGGTACATCCGGTTGGACTGGTAAGGTTGCTACAGTTTGTACTGTGTAATGCAAATGAACCATTCGTATATTCATTTCCACTACCGCCGCAATTCGTTGGGTCTGTTTGTGGGTCCGTTGCTGTTGTTGAGAATGTCCCGAGACTGTTACACGCTGATGCGTTGTGGTCATAACTGTACCATTCACTTATAGCATGAGGAGTTGCACTATTTGGGTAGCTGGGTGAATTCGTATTGATTGTTACATACCCATTAGTAGCAGCCGTGGTAATAGAAAACGGCGCTTGAGTTGGTATTCCCAGTTCCACCCGTAAATCATTAAAACTTATTTGTCCAGATGCCGGTAATGTCATTCAAAATTTCTCTGTTTTAATTTATCTATTTCTGCCTTTAATTCTTTGATTGCTTCAATAAGTAAAGGAACTATCTTTTCATATTGAACAGTGAGATAGTGTTCACCACTAATGGACATATTATTCCCGTCATTATCAAACGGTGCAAGTTTGACCGCCTCTGGAAGTATAGTTCTTACTGTTTGAGCGCTTACGCCAACATGTCGTGATGACGTATCATACTTGGCCAATGATTGTGCTAGTTTATTCCAACTGTAGGTGAATCCTTGTAATTGCTGTACACGTTCTAACGAACTTGTAATATACTCAATATTAGTTTTAAGTCTATCGTCTGAACTAAATGCCACGATATCATTCAACGCATCTATACGTCCCACTGTTGCGTTCGGTGCTACTGCAACACCCAACGCACCGTTACCTATTATCAATGAACCGGACATAGATAACCGTTGTGTGGGACTTGCTATGCCACCCAATCCTATCCGTTTATTTGTATTGTCCCAGATGAAATTACTATCACTTGAGAGTGAAGTAGCACCAGTAAAGAATGCCACTTGAGTATTTACTCCACCACTGATGGTTCCTGCACCACTGGTACCCGACGAACCCGCTGTGCCAGATGACCCCGCGACACCCGGTAATCCCATCGGACCTGCTTGACCAGACGTACCTGAAGACCCGTTATTTCCTGAAGTACCAGAACTTCCACGTGTTCCGGATGACCCGGCGGTACCTGAGCTTCCATTAGACCCCGCTGTTCCACTACTACCATTCGAGCCAGCTGTACCTGAGCTTCCACGTGTTCCTGATGAACCTGATGTTCCTGAACTTCCGTTAGAACCTGCTGTACCCGAGCTACCGTTAGACCCAGCGGTACCAGAACTTCCACGTGTTCCTGATGAACCTGATGTCCCTGAACTACCACTATTACCACTGGTACCTGAACTGCCGTTTGACCCCGCGGTACCACTACTACCATTACTGCCTGCGGTACCTGAACTGCCGTTTGACCCTGCGGTACCCGAACTTCCATTACTACCTGCGGTGCCTGAACTACCCGATGTACCAGATGACCCAGGTGCACCGGCGTTACCAGAAGTTCCACTTGACCCCGGTGCCCCTGCTACCCCCGAAGTACCCGAAGAACCGTTAGTACCAGAAGTACCAGAAGAACCACTAGTTCCTGAGGAACCTCTTGTACCCGAAGAACCGTTAGTACCCGATGTTCCACTTGACCCGGGTGCTCCAGCTACTCCCGATGTTCCTGACGAACCATTAGACCCAGCGGTACCACTACTACCATTACTACCCGCGGTACCTGAAGAACCGTTATTACCAGAAGTACCCGATGAACCTGTTGTTCCACTAGAACCTGCGGTACCACTCGAACCAGCAGCACCAGTATTACCCGATGTACCCGAGCTACCTGCAACACCAGGAAGACCCATTACACCATCACGACCACTACTTCCACTTGTACCGGAACTACCAGCAGAACCACTGGTGCCGGAAGAACCCACAGTACCAGATGAACCCGCCGTTCCTGAAGTACCCGATGAACCTACTGTACCTGATGAGCCGCTTGTTCCACTACTACCACTTGTACCAGATGAACCTCGTGTTCCACTTGAGCCAGATGTACCTGCCGACCCCGAAGTTCCGCTACTTCCGTTTGTTCCAGAGGTACCCGATGAGCCGGCTGTTCCCGATGTTCCAGATGAACCAGATGTTCCACTACTACCTGCGGTTCCTGAACTACCGTTTGCTCCACTAGTACCCGACGACCCAGACGTACCAGATGACCCAGTATTTCCTGAAGTGCCTGAACTTCCGTTGGTACCCGATGTTCCAGAGGAACCCGAATTACCCGATGTTCCAGAGGAACCATTTGTACCAGAGGTACCAGAACTTCCGTTGGTACCCGATGTACCAGAAGAGCCATTACTACCTGCAGTACCCGAACTACCACTTGTACCACTACTACCAGTATTACCCGATGTTCCTGCGGAACCTGTGTTCCCTGAGGTTCCTGAACTTCCATTTGAACCAGAAGTACCAGCAGTACCACTGGACCCAGCTACACCGGGAAGTCCCATCACACCATCACGACCGGATGACCCAGAGGTACCAGAAGAACCGTTTGTCCCCGACGTACCAGATGAACCATTCGTCCCCGAAGTACCCGATGAACCTCTTGTACCTGAAGACCCCGCGGTACCACTAGAACCAGCGGGTGTCACCGCAAAAGATGCAGTAACTGCCCAACTAGACGTACCAAAGAATCCTACTGCGTTATTGATTGAACTGGTGTATGATGATGCAGATACGTTTCCTGCGATTTGTAATTGATTGGATGGTAATGAAGTTCCTATACCAACTTTACTTCCCGTGACAACAAGTGCGTTACTACCGAATGTTCCCATCACTACACGGTCATCACTAAATACTTCAAGAATAGGGATACCAGAAACATCGTTGACACTCATCAACGACCCAGACAGACTATCACTTATACCGAATAATGAACCACTATTACCGTAAAACGTTATACTACCAGACGGTTCCACTTGTAACCGTATGGTATTAGCAGATGACCCACTAAAAGCTATACTCGCACTACCTGGCGTTATTAGAATATCGTTTGGCATAATTCCTATATTAAAGTCTAACCTATATACATATCAAAAAAACTACGTTTAAATTCCAAATCGGGACCGCATAGAATCAAAATTATCTATTATTTCTGTTTGTGATAACGCACGATTGTATACCTTTACTGCAGCAATACTACCAGAAAAAATATGATACCAGTTCAATCCGCTTGTATTCAATCCACCTATCGCAAAGTTTACGGAACTTGTAACGATTGAGGTGAATGCGCTGCTGGCAGAACCGATAATATTTCCATTAACATATAATTCTAACTGGGTTCCCCTTCGTGCAACTGCTGTAACGTTTCTCCATCTACCATCATTATATCCTGACCCTGCGGTTAAACTGGTAAACGTGGTACCATCAGCTACTGTAAAATTAAAGGCGCCACCTGGCATATTCAATCTATATCCAGATTCACTAGTCTGTGATGTTCCTTTTTTATAAATTATTCCGTTGTTATTTCCTGTTGCGGTTGAGGTGGATTTAAGCCAGGCATCTAATGTAAAGTCATTTGTTGGCATGTTTAAGATGTCACCAAATGTAACATATTGATTTATACCATTAAATGTTATTGCACCGTTTACTTGGGTATCGTAGGAACAACTGTTGATGATGGAACCACTATAATTGTTGGAAGTTAAATCCAACCATCCTCCACCAGTTTCTTTGGTCCCACCACGTGTTCCAAAAGTAAATTCACTAGGGTATATAAGAGAACCTGTTTTAATTTCAACCATTGGTGCTGCCCAATATGTTCTTATAGGTAAATCTAGTGGTAAAACAACTAAACTTGCCGTATCAAACGTAACCTTCCAAAATTTATTATCCGTACTGTGTAGATAATATGCATTTGGTAAATAATTCATGGTAATATTGGTATTCACTCCGTTAGTATTAGGTACTGAGAGTTGGAGGTAGTACAAATATGGCATGGACGCCGTGGTTATTACATTTGATGGATATGACAATTTTGTCCAACTTGAGGTTTCCGTCCCGTGATTTAAAATTGATAGACCGGTCAATCCTCCGTTACTTGTTATTAATGGATTGTGACCAACTGACATACTTACCAAACTTGGGTCGGTAAAATTACTCTGTGCTATTGAACGAGATACTATTATTGTAGTAGTGGCAACTGTGTTTA
>Ga0315903_10000781_pt1 | contig 47899 bp, 33 predicted proteins | sample LakEriMetagenome_7_FD_203524 | JGI IMG/M metagenome (GOLD analysis project Ga0315903, IMG submission 203524) | Freshwater fungal communities from buoy surface, Lake Erie, Ohio, United States - Buoy 2 MA119 | ecosystem: Environmental > Aquatic > Freshwater > Lake | place: USA: Lake Erie, Ohio... | reverse complement strand
GGCCACGCCACCCGCACCGGCACGCTCATCGAACATCTCGCGACCGAACACGACCTGCTGGTCTACACGTCGGCCGACGCCTTCGAGATGCTGTCGCGGCGGTTCGCGACCGACCAGCCGCGGGTCCGGATCGTGGAGATTCCCGGCATCGTGTTCCAGTACACGGCCGGTCGGCTCGACGTCGTGCGGTCGATCGCCGCGGGCCTCGACTACCAGGCCCGCCAACTCGGGCCGCTCGTCGATCGGATGCTCGGCGAGCTCGACGCCTTCGGGGCCGAACTGGCGGTCGTCGACTTCGAGCCGGCGCTGCCCCGGGCCGCGGGCCGGATGGGTATCCCGCTGGTGAGCGTGGATCACCAGCATTTTCTTCTCGCCTACGACCTCGACGCCCTCCCCTGGACCCTCCAGTGGAACGCCTGGTTCATGAGCCGCGCCGTCTGGCTCTACGTGACGGAGGCCGCCGACACGGTCGTCTCGGCCTTCTTCCGGCCGCCGCTGCGGCGCGGCTGGGAGCACGTGGTGCAGGTCGGCCCGCTCTTGCGCCGGGAGATCCGAGCGGCCACGCCCCGCGACAACGGCTTCATCGTCAGCTATGTCCGCCGACACACGCCCTTCTCGGCGATCGAGGCGTTGGCCGACTGCGGTCTGCCGGTGCGGGTTTACGGCCTCGGCCAGCGCGAGCCGGTGGGCCGCGTGTCGTTCCATGCGATCGACGAGCGGCGGTTCGTGGAAGACCTGGCCGGCTGTCGGGCCGTGGTCGCCGCCGCCGGGAACCAGCTCATCGGTGAGGCGCTGCATCTGGGCAAGCCGATGCTCCTGCTCCCCGAACGGGCCCATGCCGAGCAGCTCATGAACAGCCATTTTCTCTCCGCCATGGGCTGCGGAGCCTTCGCGCTCCTCGAGGAAGTGACCCGCGACCGCGTCCGCTCGTTCGTGGACGAGGCGGGGCGGTTCGCGCCGGCGCTGGCCGCCCTGGCGGGCCACATGGACGGCACGCCCGAGGTGCTGCGGGTGATCGGCCACCGGCTCGCCGCCGGCGCGGCCAGCCACGCGTGACGCCACACGGGCGTCAGAGAAATATCGCGACCGGCATTGACGTCAACGAAAAAAGACGTACTACAATCGACGTACCAAGTAACTGCAGGGCACCGCAAAACCTTCTCGGAAAGTTTGCCCCCACCGGAGCCAGCCCCATGACCGCCCCCTTCCATCCGACACCCGCCGAGCTCGCGATTCTCCGCGTGCTCTGGGACCGCGAGCCCTGCACGGTCCGCGACGTCCACGCGGCGCTTGCCGCCCATGGCAAGGACCTCGCCTACACCACCGTGCTCACGATGCTCCAGGTCATGACCGAGAAGCAGCTCGTGCTCCGCGACGATTCGTCGCGGGCGCATGTCTACCGGGCCGCCACGCCGCGGCCCAAGGCCCAAAAGCTGCTCGTGGACGACTTCGTCGAGCGGGCCTTCGGCGGCGCCGCGGCCGAACTGGTGCTGCACGCCCTCGCCGGCCGCAAGGCCTCGCCGGAGGAACTCGCGGAGATCCGCCGCGTCCTCGACCGCATGGAATCGAAGGGCCGTTAGTTCTCGTTTCGTCTCCCTCACCCCGTCTCCGTCGCCACGTCTCGCCACCCCACCTCACGCCAAGGACCGCCGCCATGCACTTCGCCGCCGCGATCGTCCCGTCCGGCATGACCGAACTCCTCGCCTCCCCGGCCGCCGCACGGCTCGGCTGGGTGTGCATCCACTCCCTCTGGCAGGCCGCGGCCGTGGCCGCCGCGCTCGCCGTCGCCCTGCGGCTCATTCCCCGGCAGTCCGCTGGCACGCTCGCCGCCCGCTACCGCCTCGCGGCCACCGCCCTCGCCGCGTTGCCCGTGGCGGCCGTCGTCACGTTTTTTCTCGTACCGGTCGCGCGCCCCGCGGGCGCGCCGCTGCCTGCCCGCGCCGACACCGCTGCATCGACTCCCGCCACGCCCACCGCGGCCTCGACCGCAGCCGCGACCACGCCCCGATTCGTTTTGCTCCCCGCCGCACCGCTCGGCGCCCCGCAGCCGACCCGGCCCGATCATCTCGACCGGCTCGCCGCCTGGCTGCCGCTGGTCGCCCTGGCCTGGACCGTCGGCGCCGCCCTGGCGGCCATCCGCATGGCATGCGGCGTGTGGATCACCCGCCGACTCGTCGCCCGGGCCACTTCCGATTCGAGCCGCCAACTGCAGCACCGCGTCGATCACTGGCGGCGGATCATGCGGATCGAGGCCGCCGTTCGCATCCTCGCCTCCGCCGCCGTCGAAACGCCGGTCGTCGTCGGCTGGCTGAAGCCCGTGATCCTCTGGCCTGCCGCCGCGACACCCTCATGAACCTGCTCCAGGCCTGCATCGACGTGCTCTTCTTCCACCATCCCGCGGCCTGGTGGATCTCCAGGCAACTGCGCGAAGAACGCGAACACTGCGCCGACGACCTCGCCGTCAAGGCTCTCGAGGCCGACCGCGCCGGCACGCGGCTCTCGTATGCCCGGGCCCTGCTCGCGCTCGAGCAGCGGCGACAGTCGGCCGCGCTCGCCGTGGCCGCCAACGGCGGCCGGCTCCTCGATCGCATTCGCCGGCTCGCCGGCGACGACACCCGACCGACCGGCTCCATGCGCCTGCTCGCCGCCGGACTCACCGCCGCGGCCCTCGTCGCGATCGTCCTGTCGATGGCCACGCCCCGCCCCGCCAGGGCCGACGAGTTGCCCAAAGACACGAACAAGATCAAGAGCCTGACGCCGGAGCAGGCACAGAAGCTCGTGAGGGAGTTTCCGGGGGTGGAGGTAGAGATCGAGGTCAAGGGCTGGGGCAAGGCGAAGGTGCAGGCCTGCCTGCCAATGAACGGCCTGAAGTCGCTGGACGCTGAAACGGCGAAGGCACTGGCAGGCTATGGCAAAGGGCCGCTTCTACTCAACGGCCTGACAACGCTCGACGCCGACGCCGCCAAGGCGCTCGCGGAGTTCGAGAGTGGTACTTTGTGCCTCGATGGCCTTGCCGCGCTCGACGCCGATACCGCCAAGGCGCTCGCGGAGTTCAAGGGCTATCTGTCACTCAACGGCCTGACCAGACTCGATGTCGACACCGCCAAGGCGCTCGCGGAGTTCGTGAATGGAGGGCGGTGCCTCAACGGCCTGACCAGACTCGATGTCGACACTGCCAAGGCGCTCGCGGAGTTCAAGGGCCTCGTGCTGTCCCTCGAAGGCCTGACCAGACTCGATGTCGATACCGCCAAGGCGCTCGCAGAGTTCGAGAGTGGTACCTTGTGCCTCGATGGCCTGACCAGCCTCGACGCCACCATTGCCAAGGCACTCGCGGAAGTGAAGGGCGCCGCACTGTACCTCGACGGCCTGACTACGCTCGACGCCGATACCGCCAAGGCGCTCGCGGAGTTCAGGGGCTATCTGTCCCTCAACGGTCTGATCAGACTCGATGTCGACACCGTCAAGGCGCTCGCGGAGTTCAGGAATGGACGGCTGCGCCTCAACGGTCTGACCAGACTCGACGCCACCATCGCCAAGGCGCTCGCGGAAGTGAAGTTCCACACACTGCACCTCGACGGCCTGACCACGCTCGACGCCGCCACCGCCAAGGCACTCGCGGAGTTCAACGGCCACGTGCTGTCCCTCAACGGCCTGACCACGCTCGACGCCGACACCGCCAAGGCACTCGCAACAGTGGAGGCGTGGGATGGCGATCTGCCGAACATCACCACCTTCGACACCCCTGATTCCGTCGCCATCGCCAAGGCCCTCGCCACCTGCAAAGGCCCGCTCTCGCTCCCCAACCTCAAGAAAATCTCCCCCAAGACGCTCTCCGCCCTGATCGCCAAGGAAGCCGTCGAGATTCCACTCATCGAGACGCTGTCATTGATCCCAGAGCCGGATGGCGGCGCGACAAAGGACGTCGTGATCCCGAAGTAGCTGGAACAGCGGCAGCGGCGGCAGGCACAGCAGCGGGCCGAGTGATCCGCCGCACACCGCCGCCTGGCGATCCCGCCAGCACATGCCCGCCGACCGGTTGCCGGCCATTCAGCCGCGCAGCCTGGTGCTTGCCATGGGACCGCCGTCGGGCGACACTTCAGTGCATGCCCTCTCCACCAGCATCTGACGACGAGAGCGGCCCTGCGTTTCCCGACCACCGGGCCGTGATCCGCGCGGACGCGGAACGATTTCGCCGCCTTCCGCCGCGGCAGCGGTGGCGGGAACTGTTCGCGCTGCGGACCTGGGCCGACCGGTTCGCTCCGTCCACGCCGCAAGGCCGCAGGATCCGCGAACTCGAATCCGAGGCGGAGGCACGATGGCAGGCCATTCAACGGGAGCTGTTCGCGCGTCATGCCAGAGCCGACTGACGACCAACGCGACCCGCTTTCCTCAGCCCTCGACGACCTGGTCGAGGTGCTGGCCCGGGCCGGCATCGCCTACGCCCTGATCGGCGGACTGGCCACGGGGTACCGGGCCCGTCCCCGGTACACCAAGGACATCGATCTGCTGGTCGACGTCCCTCAGGTCGCCCTGCCGGCCCTGCTCGACCGCCTGCACGATCGGGGATTCACGTTCGACGCCCGTCAGGTCATCGAGGAGTTCACGCGGCACCATATGGCCGTTCTCTGGCGAGACGACGTGCGGGTGGACCTGCTGAAGCCCGTGCTGCCCGCCTACCGGCACGTGCTCGAACGGGCCGTGATCGAGACTGGCCCCGCCAGTCCCATCCGCGTGGCGACCGCCGAAGGCCTGATCCTCCTCAAACTGCTGGCGTTCCGGCTCCAGGATCAGACCGACATCGAGGCGCTGGTGGCAGCCAACCGCGACACGCTCGATCTCGACTGGATCAGGCACGAGTGGGAGTCGGTCTTCACGGTCGACGACCCGCGGATGCTCTGGCTGCGCGACCAGTTATGATTAGGGCCCGAACTCGACGCCGTCCTGGCCCACGAACTCGCCCACGTCCGCCGCCGCGACACCCTCATGAACCTGCTCCAGGCCTGCATCGACGTGCTCTTCTTCCACCATCCCGCGGCCTGGTGGATCTCCAGGCAACTGCGGGACGAACGCGAACACTGCGCCGACGACCTCGCCGTCAAGGCTCTCGAGGCCGACCGCGCCGGCACGCGGCTCTCGTATGCCCGGGCCCTGCCCGCCGCCGGCCTAACCGCCGCGGCCCTCGTCGCGGTCGTCCTGTCGATGGCCACGCCCCGCCCCGCCATGGCCGACGAGTTGCCCAAAGACACGAACAAGATCGAGAGCCTGACGCCGGAGCAGGCACGGAAGTTGGTAGAAAAGTTCGAGCAGGTTTACCTGCACCTCACGGCCTGACCACGCTCGACGCCGCCACCGCCAACGCACTCGCGGGGTTCAAGGGCGCAGTACTGGAACTCAACGGCCTAACCACGCTCGATGCCGACACCGCCAAGGCGATCGCGCAGTTCAAGCGCTTCCTGCGCCTCGACGGCCTGACCACGCTCGACGCCGCAAGTGCCAAGGCGCTCGCGGAGTTTAAAGGTGGGCGCCTTAATCTTTCAACGGAGGCGAAAGCAGCGTTGTTTTCCGAACTTTCGCTCACCGCAAAGAGTGCTCTGGCTTGGGCAGCGTTGTCCGAAGGCAACCTTCCCACAATCACCGCCCTCGACTCGCCCGACGCAGTCGCTGTCGCCCAAGCCCTTGCCACACGGAAAGGCCAACTGAGACTCCCCAACCTCAAGAAAATCTCCCCCAAGACCCTCTCCGCTTTGATCGCCAAGGGAGACGTCGAGATCCCGCTCATCGAGACGCTCGAACTCATCCCCGAACCCGACGGCAGCGAGACTGACGACGTCGCGATCCCGGAAGAGTTTGAAGAACGGCAGCAGCGGCAGCGGCGGCAGGCACAGCAGCGGGCCGAGTGATCCGCCGCACAGCGCCTGCGACTCCTGGCCATCCGCCACTCGAGGCCGGCCACGCGCTGGTTGAGATGTCGGTTCCCCCGATCCGTTCACGCCGCCATGCCGCCGCCGTCTCGGTCTCCTTCCAGAGCGTGTTGGCGCTGTCCGTCATGAACAACGGCGCGTTGCTGCGGCTGCCGGCGCCCGCCAAGACACGCAATCGCTCGGCATCGGCCGGGAGGGTTTTCGGCCCGCGGTAACGAACGTATACTCGACGTGTCACAGGCCTTTTGTCCTCGTGGACGCCGACGACTATGCGCGGGCTCCCCTGTTCCCTCCTGGTCGGAGAGCTGTGCTTCGGGATGTGCGCCGCGTGCTGTTGGGCCTGGCAGCCCGGGGCAGCGGCGCCCCGTCAGCCACCGCCCGATGCGGCCGCCATGACGGCGGCCCTCGACCTCGTGCGGCAGGCCTACGAGGATGAGTTCAAGGCCGCCGCGACGGACCCGGAGCCATTGATCCGGAAACTCCTCGCGGCCGCCGAGGAAACCCAGGATCCGGCCAGCGACTACGTCCTGTTCCTGGAGGCCGAGAAGGCCGCCGTCGCCGGCGGAACGGTGAGCCGGGCGATCGAGGCGGTCGATGCCCGCGCGGAGCAGTTCGAAATCGACGGCCTGCTGGCCCGCGCGGAAACGCTCGCAGACTGCCTGACGCCCAAGGCCCGGGCCGACGTCGGCCTGCTCAAGGTCCTGTGGGACTACGCGGTCGAGACCACCGAACGGGGCCTGGAACAAGAAGCCTTGCCGCAGGCCAAGAAGGCGGCCGAGGCAGCGGACAAGGTGGCGAAGGCCCTCTTCGCCGCCGGCCGAGCGCGGAAGGACGAGGCCCTGGTCGCCGAAGGTGAGCACAAGCAGACGCTGGCCCGGGGGCTGGTCAAGACGATCGGCAGGCGGACCGGACTGCTGGCCGAATACCGAAAGGCGGCCGACAAACTGGCGAGCAACGCGGACGACCCGAAGGCCAACGGCATCGTCGGCCGCTACCTGTGCTTCGAGCGCGAGGCCTGGGCGGATGGCCTGCCGGCCTTGGCGAAAGGCGACGACGCGGAATTGGCCGCCGCCGCGGCCCGCGAACTGGAACTGTTCGCGGCGGATGCCAAACAGCCGGAGGTCCGGGACATCCTCGGCATTGCCGATTTGTGGTGGCAGGCGTCGGAGGCGGACGCGGCGCGGCGGCACGCCGCCGCCTTCTACGACCGGGCCTTGCCCGACGTCGCCGATCCCACCAGACGGGCCCTCGCCGCCAAGCGGATCGCGGCTGCGCATCCCGAAGCCGAGCCGCAGCGACCGGCCGCGAAAGACCGCGATGCTCCGCGCAAGCCGGGCGGCAGGCGGCGGATCACGACCCTGGATGTGCCGGCGTCGACCCTGCTCCCGGTGCCGCGGGAAATCTCGGCGGATTTGGTGCCACTGCTGCCCACGGCGGATGAGGTGCAGACGCTGCAGAACCGTCTCAACGTGGCGGACGACGAACTCTCCGGCTTGCGGGCCGAGTTCTGGCGCCGGATCCACTCTAGCTTCGGCATCACCAAGTGGACGGCGGTCGATGTGCTCTATCTCATCGAATTGAACGACAGGCTGAGCGGGCTGCTGGGCCGGTACGAGTGGCCCACGGACACCGGGAGAGTCATCGGGGGCAACGCCGAGGCCACCTCCCGCAAAGAGTGCAAAACGGCGATCGCCGCGCTCTGGATCCTGACGGCAAAAAGCGAGGCAGAGTTCGTGCGTCGTGTGCGGGTGTTGCCGGCCGGGGTTCTGGAGCAGCCATTCGTCGAGCAGTACATCAACGAGAGCGCGGTCAAACGCTGGCTCGTCGGCCTGGGAGATGAATACGCCGCGATCCCCCGCAAGGCGCAGGCGATCGACAGCCTCATTCAGGCGGGTCTCGCCACCCCTGGCATGCTTCGCTACCGCGAGGAACTGGGCAGGGCCGCGGCCACGGGCCAGCGCTGACGCGGGCTGCCCCGCGAGGTTCGCAGCGTCTCTCTCGAGGACAGAGGCCAGCGCCTGGTCGCCACACACCGTGATGCCGTTGGACCCGAGTCCACGGACCGGCCGCGAGGACCGTCGCAACCCGGCCTGCACCGCGGCCGCCCGGTCCCGCAGCCAGGCCGCCGAGGACGATCCTGCCACGCGCGGTCGGTTCGGCGAGGCAGAAGCAAGACAACCCGGCTTCGTTTGCATCGGTTTGATCGGCCGGGCTACCCTGACCGCGGTTCACAGTCGCACGAAGCCCTCGTGGAGAACGCCGTGAGTGTCCATATTCGTCCACACGAGCGGCGCCGGTTCCTGGCTTTCGCGGCCGCAACAGCCGCGTCGGTCGCCCTGCCGAGACGCCGGAGCCTGGCGGCGGAATCGGCCCCGGGCAACCGGATCCGGGTGGGGGCGATCGGCGTCGGCAATCGGGCCAGGCTCCTGCTCGACCAGCTTCCCGAGGGGGCGGAGATCGTCGCCCTGAGCGACTGCAACCTGTCGCGGGCCGAGGAGTACATGGCCAAGCGGACCGCGGACTGGCCCGTCTACCAGGATTATCGGCGCGTGCTCGACCACAAGGACATCGACGCCGTGATCGTGGGCACCGGCGAGTTTCAGCGGATGCTTCCCTGCATCGAGGCCTGCATGGCGGGCAAGGATGTCTACGCGGAGAAACCGCTCACGCTCTATGTTCAGGAGGGGCGGGCGCTCGTCGGCGCCGTGCGAAAGCACGGTCGCGTGCTCCAGGTGGGCTCGCAGCAGCGGTCGATGGCGATCAACCGGCTTGCCTGCGAGTTCGTGAGGAACGGCGGCCTCGGCACGCTGCTCGAAGTGCGGGCCATGAACTACACGCACGCCGCCGCATCCCCTTCCCCGCTGCCCCCCGCGGAACCGGTGCCGGCGGGGCTGGATTGGAATCAGTGGCTCAATCAGTCCGCCGATCGCCCCTTCAATAAGGCATGATGTCCTGGATGCGGTGGCGGGATTTCGCCGGCGGGGAGATGACCAACTGGGGGGCCCACGGCGCCGACCAGATCCAGTGGGCCTTGGGCGCCGACGACACGGGGCCGGTGGAGATCAAGCCGCTCACGGAGGGAGCCAACGGCCAGGTGGCGATGAAGTACGCAAGCGGCCTGGCCGTGAACTTCGTCCTCGACGAGGGCCCGATGGGGGGCGCGGTCTTCATCGGTGAGAAGGGGAAACTCGAGATCAATCGCAACAAGATCACGAGCAATCCGCCGGAAATCGCGGCGACGATCCTGGAACAGCTCGACGTCGGCGAGGAGGAGCGGAAGTGGAGCGACCAGGCGGCGCTCTGGCAGGCCCGCGAGCACCTCCAGAACTGGCTCGACTGCATCCGGTCGCGGGAGAAGCCCGTCGCCGACGTCGAGATCGGCCACCGCTCGATCACGGTCTGCCACCTCGCCAACATCGCCCGGCAGGCAGGCCGCTCACTGCGGTGGGATCCGGCGAAGGAACGATTCATCGACGACCCTGCGGCCGACGCCCTGCTCGTCCGCGACCGCCGCAAGGGATTCGAGCTGCCGAGCTGATCGCTCCTATCGCCGCCCCGCCGGAACTGGACGGCGGGGCGGTTTCCTGCCCGGAGCCCCGGGTTTCTGCCCGGGGCTTCTTGGAACTGGGACGAGACCGATTCCCTGTCCAGCGGATCGTCAGCACCCGGATCGCAGTTGATTCCGGCAGCGGCGATGACCCGCCCGCCGCTCAGGGCGAACGCGTCCAGGCCCACGACGACGGCGACGGCTTTCGACCGTCGCCCCGCCCGAGAGCGAGCGGGCGTCGATGTCCACGACGAGCGACTGCCCCGCCGCGAGCACGACGCGGCACATGCCGACAGCCCACGCCGCCTGCGGGCCGTCGCCGATCAACCTTGCTGTGGGGGAAATGTCTGGGGTTTGGCGGCCCGTCGTCAGGTCCGCAGCCGCGCGACGATCGCGGGGATGATGGCCCGCATCGCCCGGCCGCGGTGGCTGATCACCGCCTTCACCGCCGCCGGTAGTTCGCCGAAAGTGCGGTGGTACTCCGGCACGATGAACAGCGGATCGTAGCCGAAGCCCCCCGCACCCTGCGGCGCGGTGGCGATCAGGCCGCCGCAGGTGCCTGCCGCCGTGGCCACGATCCGGCCCGTCGGATCGGCCAGCGCCGCATGGCAGGCGTAGTGGGCGGTGCGGTCGCGGGCCGGCCGGCCGGCGAGCTTCTCGAGCAACAGCGCGTTGTTGCGGTCGTCGGTGCTGCCGGTCGCACCGGCGGGCACGGGCCCCGAGAACCGCGCCGAGTAGATGCCCGGAGCCCCGTCGAGGGCATCCACCACCAGGCCGCTGTCCTCGGCCAGCACCCAGGCGTGCAAGGCGGCGGCCTGCTGCCCGGCCTTGAGGGCGGCATTGGCGGCAAAGGTCGCGCCGGTCTCCTCGACGTCGACGGCCCCGGGGAGCCCGCGGAGCGACCGGCAGGGGATGCCGAACGGCGCGAGCAGCTCGACGAGTTCGCGGAGCTTGCCCTCGTTGGTCGTGCCGAGCACGAGCGTGGCGGGCGAATGCATGCCGGAGGAGCCTCTGACCTCACCGCCGCTTCGTCGGCACCCGCGGCACGTCGATCGGCTTGGGATCGACGTCGAGGAAGATGCCGTCAAAGGCCCGGGGCTCGATCACGCCTTGGGCGAGCTTGGCGGGATTGGGGCCGAGGGCGGAGATGATCTTCGTGATCTCGGGGTTGACTACCGCCTTGCCGTCGGCCTGCTGAACGGCGAGCTGGTTGATGCTGCCGACGCACACGACGCTCGACTCGCGATCGTGGAACTCCCAGGCCTGAAAGCCGGCCCGCCGCAGCGCCGTGGTGAGCCGATGGGCCTTGTCGGCCGCCTCCACCAGCCGGCTCTCGCCCTGCAGGCTCTGCAGTTTCGGATCCTGCCAGCCCTGGCCGCGCAGCGCGCCGACGAGCTTCGACACGTCGACCAGGCCACCGGTGGTCGCGGCGGCCGTGTCCGATTCGGCCGCCTTGCCGATCATGCCCGAGCCGGTGAACATCGCCACCCGCACGCTGTACCGCGCCGGGCAGTCGAGGAGGCTGTGGGTCACGTCGGCGTTCATCTCCTGGACGAAGGCGTCGACCTCGTGGCGATTGAAGTAGTCCTCCGGGAGCAGTGGATTGGGAATCATGAAGGCCAGGTGCATGGGGCCCTTGTTTGCCTTGTCGAGTCCGGCCATCGCCCGGAAGTCGGAGAACGCCCGGCTCTTGCCGCCGTCGCCCGAGAGCGCCGCGGGCTGCAACGTCTTGATGCGCTGCAGCACCTTCTGGCCGCGCGGATCTTCGCACGTGGCGAAGTCGCCGACGAGCACCGCCACCTCGAGCACCTGCGCCGCGTTGGCATACTTCATGGTCTTCGGGCTGCCGTCGGGGTTGAAGCCGACGCCCTTCTGCGTGCCCGTGTAGTCGAACGACTTCTCGTGGGAGTAGGCCTGCAGGCGGTGTTGCGTGCGCAGTTCCTGCACCAGCCGCCGGGCATCCTCGCGGGCGCCCGCGCCGCGGAAGGTCGTGGCGAGCACCAGCCACGGACCGTCCTTCTCCGCCAGGGGGTACATCGCCTTGGGGTCGCGTTGATCCTGGGAGAACCACGCCGTCGGCAGCCAGCCGGTCTGGCCGCGGGCGGGATCGGCGGCCAGGCAGGCAGCGAGGCAAAGCAGCAGGGCGGGCAGGCGGGCGAGATGCAACGCGAAACGAATCACGGTCCGTTCTCCTCGTCTCGAAGGGCCGGCGCGGTGCCGCCGGCGGCGGGACGGTAGCAGCACCGCCGCCGCGCTGCCAGACTGATCCGGCTCCGGAAAACGGGGCGTGGCAGGCAAGAGGCGCAGGACACGATGAACCGAACAGCAGGCCGCCGATCGTGGGTGGCGGCGGTGGCCGGGCTGCTGGCGGTGGCGGCCGTGATGGCCGGCCCCCCGTGGGCGTTCCTGCGCTGGCGGGAAACGCGGCTCGTCGCGCTCTCCACGCCCGAAGTGCAGGCCGACTGGGACGCCTTCCGCGCCCAGATGCGGCGCGAGTCGGGCCGCGACGGTCCGGTGCAGCGAAAGGTGCCCAAGAGCGCGGAGCCACCGGAACTCGTCTGGCTGCGCGATTACTGGCGACTGGCGATCACGGCCTGGGTCGTGCTGGTGGGTCTGGCCGCCGGATTCATCGCTCTGCTCGCCCGCGGCGCGGCGGCTTCAGCGGCCCAGCACGGCCCGGGCCGTGGCCGCCACCACGAGAAACAACACCAGCGCGATGCCCAGGACTCCGACAAAGGAAAACACGCGACATACCCTGTCGAGGAAACACCCGGGGGCGACCGCGGCACCCCGTGACGTCGGGATGGTAGACGCATCCACGACGGCGAACAAGCCGGGCCGTCGTGGGCCTCTCACTGCCTGCGGAACAGGTCCTCGGAGACGATGCACCGGCCGGTGCGGCCGAGATCGTCGAGCGTCCGGCGTTGGCCGACGGTGTGCCAGGGAGTCACGTCGGAGAGCTCCGGCATGATCTCGAGGATCTGCTCGACGAGCATCTCGCCGATCCGTCCCGCGGGCGTGCCCGCCGTCCGCTCCCGCAAGGCGGCGGCCGTCTTCATCAGCTTCACCATTCGCGACCGCTCCAACACCGGCCCCGACAACTGGCCGTCACCTTCGACGAGCAGTTCGGCCACCGGCACCTCGAGCACCTGCTGCCAGCGGTGCAGGTCGGAGAGCCGCAGGTCGGCGTCGGGCTGCTCCTGGCGGCGAACCACCGCCAGCGCGATGCCCAACCGACGGGCGACGTTCCGCAGCGTCACACCCTGCTGCCGCCGCACCGCGCCGATGCGGTGCAGCGTCGGGCTCGGCCGCGGCGCGCCGTCACGGCCCCCCGGCGGTCCTGCCTCCGCCTCCGCGCGGCAGACGTCCGAGTACTCGGCGTCGGCGAGCGCCAGCGGATCATGGCAGGAGTCGTCGTCATCGTCGAAGCCGTCGTCGTGAAGATTGCGGTCGCAATGAACGGTTGCCATCGTCGGGCCTCCGCTGTCGATCGGGGCGATGTGCCGCGATCGTGTCGCGGTGCATGCTGGTACGCAGCCGGGCCACAGGTCGTTCGCGGGGCGGCAAAAATTTTTTTGGGACTGCCGGCCGGCCGATGGGGACACCACAATGGCGGCGGTTTTTCCCGCCCGCAGGAGTTCTTCCGTGTCACCCGCGCCCTCCCCCGCCGTCCTGCCGTCCGCCGCCGCCAGCCCGCGAACCGTCTGGATTCCCCTGCCCACCCGCTGCTGCCTCCGCGCCCGCGGCAAGGACGCGGTGCCGTTCGTGGACCACTTCACCACCGCCGCCGTCACGCGGCTCGAGCCGGGGGCGTGCTGTGCAGGCTTCTTCACCGACGCCCGCGGCGCGGTGCTCGCCCTGACCTCGATCATGCGGACCGCCACGGGCCTGTGGATCGACGCCGCGCCGGACGTCGCGGCGCCGCTCCGCGACCACCTCGAGCACTATCACATCCGCGAAGACGTCGAGCTGACCGACGAGTCGGCCGCGCGGGCGAGCTTCCTCCTCGTCGGCCCCGGCGCCGAAGCCTGGCTCGCCAGTCATGGTTCGGGAGTCCGACCGCCGCAGCCGCTGACGCATGGCGGCATGGAGATCGGTGAGATCGCGGCCGACGTCGCGCGACCCGCCTGGTGCGGGCCCGACGGCTTTCTCGTGCAGGTGGCGGCCGAGGACGGCCCGCGGCTCGCGGCCCGGCTCGACGCCGCGGCGTTGCCGCGGGCCGATGCCACGGCTGCCGATGCAACGCGGATCGAGGCCGGCTGGCCGGATCCGGCCGACATCCTCCCCAAGTCGCTCCCACAGGAACTCGACGGCGACGCGCGGGCGATCTCGTTCACGAAGGGCTGCTATCTCGGTCAGGAGACCGTGGCCCGCATCGACGCGCTGGGCCACGTGAACCGGCGGCTCGTCGGCCTCGCCACGGCGCGGGCCGTGCCGGTCGGCGCCGAGGTCCGCTGCGACGGCGCGCCGGTGGCATGCGTGACCTCGACCTGCTTCTCGCCGCGGCTCGCCGCGGGACTCGGGCTCGCGATCGTGCCGCTGAAGGCACTGGCGGGCGACCAGCCGCTCGACGTCGCTGGCGAGCCGGCGCGGGTCGTGCCGCTGCCGCTGCCGGCCGCACCCGTCGCACCCGAGGAGCTGCTCCTCGAGACGCGCCGGTTTCGCGTCGTGCGGGTCCCGCAGCCGTGCGTTGACGGCAGCGTCGCGTCGCGGGAGGTCGTGGTCCACCCGGGCAGCGTGGTCGTCGTCCCGCTGATCACACCTGACGAGGTGTGCCTCGTCGAGGTCGTGCGGGTGGCGGTCGGCGACACGCTCGTGGAGCTGCCGGCGGGCACGCTCGACCGCCCGGAGCCGCTGGCGGCCGCCGCGGCCCGCGAGCTCGCCGAGGAAACGGGGTATCGCGCGGGCACGATCGAGGCGGCGGGGTCCTTTTGGATGTCGCCGGGCATCCTCCGGGAGCGGATGCATCTGTTCGTGGCCCGCGATCTCGTGGCCGGGCCGCAGGCCCTCGAACCCGGCGAGCAGATCCGCACCCGACACGTCGCCTGGGCGGAGGCGGTCGCCATGTGCCGCGACGGCCGGATCGAGGACGCCAAGACGATCGCCGGCATCCTCCTGCTCGACGCCCGCCGCCGGGCCGGCGCCTGATCGCCGCCTGTCAGGCGTCGGGGGCCGGCGCCGGCTCCGCCCGCCGGTCGAGCAGGAACAACAGCCCGCCGACGAGGCCCGTGAGGATCGTCCCCAGGCCCCACAGCAAGGCCACCGCGATCGCCTGGTCCTTGGCGACGCCATACTTGCCCAGCAGCATCTCCATGGCGTTTTCCCGCATGCCGAACCCGCCGATGCTCACCGGCAGGACCATCAGCAGCGCGACCAGCGGCACGACGGAGAACCAGACCACCAGCGGCAGCTCGACCTGCAGCGTCCGGGCCATCAGCGCCACGACCACCGCGCCTCCCATCTGCACGAGGAAACTCCAGCCCACGGCCTGCGTGATGAGCAGCGGCCGCTGCTGGTAGGGGAGCAACTGCGCGAGGAAGGCCCGGGCCCGATGCGACTCCGGCAGCAGATTCATGATCCGGTCGATCGACTGCAGCCCGAGCCAGAAGGCGACGAGCACGCCGGCCAGCAGCGCCAGGGCCACGCCCAGCGTAGCGGCAAGACCGAGACGGTACTCATTGGCCGCCAGCGCCGTGCCGGCCAACACGCCGAGCGCGGCCAGGCCGGTGAGCCGGTCGGCGAGCACCGAACAGCCGGCGAGCAGGCGGCGCGAGGTGGTGTCGCCGACGCGATAGGCCTTGATCACATCGCCGCCGATCGACGACGGCAGGCAGAGGCTGAAGAACATGCCTTCGAAGAACCGCCAGATGAAGAACCGCCGCGGCCGCAGGAAGCCCAGCGGCCGGGCCAGCGCCGCCCAGCGGATCCCGGCGATCACCTGGACCAGCACGCTGGCCGCCAGGCCGGCCAGCCACCACTTCCAATGCGCGTTGCGCAGATGCCCGCCGAGGTCGGACCACTTCACGTCCCGCACGGCGTAGGCCATCAGGGCTCCCGTCGCCGCCAGCCGCAGCACGAGATTCAGCCACGGCGGCAGCCGCTGCCGAGTTGGCGGCGGAACGGCGACGGTGGAAGCGTCCATGGGCGGCGGCCTGCGGGCGGGGAAAATCGGCGGTACCCTACACCAAAACGCCCCCCCGGACCCAGATGACATGCCAGCGGCAGCCTTGCCATCGTGGACGGACATCTTTCCGTGGGCCGAAACCGCGCTCCTCGCCTGCGGCTTCGTGTGGGGGGCGATGCTGGGGAGCTTTCTCAACGTCGTCGTGCATCGCGTGCCGCGGGGGGCATCGGTCGTCCACGGCCGCTCGCGCTGCCCGCGGTGCGGCGCGGCCGTCCGCGCCCGCGACAACGTGCCCGTGGTCGGCTGGCTGCTCTTGCACGGCCGCTGTCGCGACTGCGCGGCGCCGATCTCGTTGCGGTACCCGCTCGTCGAGGCCGGCTGCGGCCTGCTCGTCACGGCGATCGCGGCCGTGGACCTCGTCCATGGCGGTGTCGATCGCATGCTGCTGCGGGGCGACTGGCTGCCGTGGGCACGGTTTGCATTTCACGGCATCACGGCCCTGACGCTCGTGGCCTGGGTGCTGATCGCGGCGGCCGGCAGCCGGGTGCCGGGCACCGCGTCCCTCGTAGTGGTGATCGCCGCCGGGCTGGCGGCTGTCGCCGTGCCGGCAGTCCTGCCCTGCGGCGTGCTGCCCCCGGGTGGCACCTGGCCGGCGGGGCAGCCCCGCCTGGCCGCCCTCGTCGCCTGGGCGGCGGGCACCGCGGCTGGATGGGTGGTGAGTGGCGGAGTCCGGAGCCGTTCTCATGCGGCCTTTACGCTCCTCGGCGCCGCCTGCGGCTGGCAAGTGGTGACGGTCATGGCGGCCGTGACGGCCGCAGGGCGGCTCGGCCGGCGGTGGGCGGAGCGGATCATGTCGCCGCCGGGAACGAACGCGGGAAATCGCCGTGCCGCGCGGGTATGATGAAGAGGTCGACTCAGGACAAAAAGTTCTCCATGGCCAAGCTTCAGCCTGTTCTTCAAACCGCCGCGTTCCGATCGTCCGCGCCGGCGACGGCTGCGGTGATGTTGGACCTCGACGAGCCCTTTCTCGTCGGCTGCCGGCGGCGGGCGGCCGAGTTCGCGGCCGACATGCGCGTGCCCGAGCAGCGGCTCGCATGGCTGGTGATCGGCATCCTGACGGCGCTGCTGATCTACAGTTACTGGCCGGGCCTGTTGAACGCCCAATCGAGCTGGAACAACCCGCAGTATTCCCACGGCTGGATCGTGCCGCTGTTCGCCGCGGGGCTGCTCTTCTGGTGGCGGCAGCCCGTGCAGCCGGTGACGCTGTCGGCACGCCTGGCCGGCATCGGGCTGCTCGTCGGGAGTTTCGCGCTGCGGCTATGGTGCGCCAGTTACCGAATCGTAACGATCGACATGTACACCTTCGTGCCCGCTCTGGCCGGAGTGTTTCTGCTCGCGGGTGGCTGGCAGATGTTCCGCTGGGCCTGGGCTCCGATCGCCTTCTTGATCTTCATGTATCCCCTGCCGGACGAGGCGACGCGGTACCTGCTCGGCCCGCTCCAGACCCTGGCCACGATGGTCAGCACGTTCGCGTTGCAGACGCTGGGCTATGACGCCTGGCGGTCGGGCAACATCATCGATGTCGGCGGGCATGGCCTCAACGTCGTGGATGCCTGTGCGGGGCTGCGCATGCTCACGATCTTCGTCGCCCTGTCCGTGGCCCTGGTGCTCGTGGGTGGCCGGGACTGGTGGGCGAACGCGGTCGTCATCGCCGGTGCCGTGCCGATCGCGCTGCTGGTCAATGCAGTGCGGATCACTACGGCTGGGATTCTCCACGTGCATGCCGACAAGGACTTCGCCGAGCACTTCCACGACAGCACCCTGGCCGGCGGCCTGATGATGGTACTCGCCCTGGCGATGTTGTTCGGTTTGCAGCAGTTGCTGACGAGCCTGGTCGTGGCCGAGGACGCCGCCCCCGCGGTCGTGACCGCGCCCCGGGCCGGCCCGGCGGCCGGAAATCCCGCGGTTTCCCCGGCACGGAAGGCCCCGGGGTTTCCAGCGCTTGTTCGTCCGGGAACTGCCGAAAAAGTAAGCTAAACTAGAGGACTGCCGGTCCGGTGTGGGCCAGGAGCCCGCCGCCTACGTATGGAGATGGTGAGACTGCGGTGACATGAGCGACTCTCCTCCGGCAACCGAAGGCACGCAGCAGGCGGCGTTCGACGCAGAACGTGCGTCCGCCGGCATGTTGGCCCCCATCCGCGACACCGGCCTGGCCCCGGTGCAGCCGCAGTATTTCCCGTCGGCCTACGGCTCGGCCGGTGATCCGCTCGCCGGCGGCATCGACTACAAGCGGGCCTGGCATGCGTTTCGGCGGCGGTGGCTGCCGGCGGTGACCATGGGGCTGGTCGCTGCGACGGCGCTGGCGGTGCCCATTTGGCTGTTCATGCCGAAAGGCTTCGAGGCGGTGGCCTGGCTGCGTGTTCGCGACAAGACGGGGATGTTCGGCGGCGGGGGCCGCGACAATGCCGAGTACGAGTCGTATCGCAAGACGCAGGTGCAGCTCATCAAGAGCCCGTTCGTGCTCATGTCGGCCCTGCGGCGGCCCGGGGTCTCGGACCTCAAGACGCTCCAGGACGAAAAGCAGGACCAGGTTGGCTGGCTCGCCCGGAACATCCAGGTTTCCGCTCCGATGGAGTCGGAAGTGCTCCAGGTCCGGCTCCGCGGTGAGAGCGCCAGCGACGTGACACTGATCGTCAACGCGGTCACGCAGGCCTATCTGAGCGACGTCGTCAACAAGGAGAAGGCGGACCGTCTCGAGCGCCGCGACACCATCGAGCGGCAGTACAAGCAGAACATGACGGAGGTCCGGCGCCGGCGGGACGATTACAACAATCTCGCGAAGACTTTCGGCGCCAGCGAGAGTATCGAAGTCGCCACCCAGCGCAGCCTGCTCCTCGACCACGCGGGCACGCTGCGGGCCCAGCTGACGTCGATGCAGCGCGACCTTTCGGTCCTCGATGCAGAGCTCGCCGTGCTCGACGCCAAGGCCCGCGGTGACATCAGCGACGAGGAGGCCGTTCCCGACGAGATGCTCGCTGCCATGCTGGCCCGCGACCCGATGATCGCCGAACTGCGCGACCGGCTGGCGGTTCTCGACGAGGCGATGACTTTCCAGGCCGAGCGGAGCGCCCGCGGGGCCAACGATCCGGCCGTCAAGCGGCTGGAATCGCAACGGGCGAGCCTCATGGATCGGATCCAGCAGCGCGGCGCGGAGCTGCGCCCGCAGGTCATCGCCCAGATGTCGCTCGACGCCGCGGGCCGCCGCTCCGGCGCCGCGGATGGCCCGGGCGTGCTGCGGATGCGGCGCCAGATCATCGCCCAGGAGATGGAGGCGAAGGCGAAAGAGTTCGACAAGGTCGCCAAGGAAGTCACGGAGCTCGGCCAGGCCAATGCCGACCTTTCGGCCCGGCGTTCAGAGATCGAGCAGCTCGAGAAGGTGACCGAGCAGATGGGCATGCAACTGCAGGCCTCGGAGGTCGATATCGCCATGCCGGCCCGCGTGGAGCTGATCGAGGAAGCGAGCGTGCCGGAAGGCAGCGACGAGCTGTTCCGCATCATGCTCACGATCCTCGCCGGGCTCGGCGGGCTCGGTCTCGGGGCCGGCGCCGTGGTGGTCTTCGAATACCTCCGCGATCGGGTGAGCACCGCGGAGGAGATCTCCCAGCGGGTCGGCGTGCGGGTGGTAGGCACCCTGCCGAAAGTGACCAGGTCGCGAAAGCGGTCGCCCGCCGGCGAGATGGCTGAGAGCGTCGATGGGGTCCGGGCGGTGATCTCGCAGACCGGTCGCGATGCCCCCAAGGTGATTCTCGTCACCAGCGCCGTGGGGCACGAGGGCAAGACGACGTTCGCGGCCCAGCTGGCGGCCAGCCTGGCCCGGTCCGACAAGCGCACGCTCCTGCTCGATGGCGATCTGCGGCATCCCAACGTCCACTTGGCGCTCGAGCTCGACCTGCGGGCCGGTCTGCCGGAGCTGCTGCGCGGCGAGATCGGGAACGACGAGGCGGTGCAGCCGACGGCCATCGAGGGGCTGTTCGCCGTCACCGGCGGCACCTGCGACTATGCGGCGATTACCGCCCTGTCACGGCCGGAGCTGGCCAAGGTGATCAAGGGCTTCCGGGAGTCGTTCGATCACGTCGTGATCGACGCCGGGCCTGTGCTCGCCTTCGCCGACGCCCTGCTGCTCGGCCAGTTGAGCGACGTGGCCCTCGTGGCCACGATGCGGGACGTGAGCCGCGTGCCGCTGGTAATCGCGGCGGTCGACAAGCTGCGGGGCGTGGGCGTGCGGGTGCTGGGCACGGTGGTCAACGGCGTGACCGACTCGTCGTCGCGGCGGTTCTACGCGTCGCCGCTGCCGACCTGAAGACGGCCCGTGGTCGGACGCGAGCAACGGGAGAGGGTGTGATGAAGCCGATGGCGATCCTCCCAGGCGGCCCGGGTTCGCAGCCTGCGGCGGAACCGCAGCACACGCCGGTGGCAGGTTCGCGGTCCGCGGGCTGGGCGACCCTCGCCGCAGCGGTGGCACTCGTGGCGGCAGTGACCGTGCTGCAGGGACTGTGGACGGATCGCTGGGGCGGCCGCGACGTCGGCTCCGCCCTGAAACGTGACGCCGCGATCCTGGAGCGGGTGTTTCCCGAGCGGTTCGGCGACTGGGAGTTCGAGACGGAGATGACGTCGGACCCCAGGGAGCTCGAGCGGGCCGGGGCGGTGGGGCACATCGCCCGGCAGTACCGCAACGTGCGAACCAAGAGCCGCGTCTCGGCATTCGCGGTCTGTGCCACGCCGCACGACGCCTCCGGTCACACGCCCGACCGCTGCTACCCCGGCGCCGGCTTCGAGATCGGTGAGTCGGAGCATCGGCAGACCGTGCCGCTGGCCGACGGCCGGAAGGCCGAAACCTTCACCGGAACGTTCCGCAAGCACGGGCAAACGCTTCGCGTGTTCTGGACCTACGGGGTCGATGGGGAGTGGGTGGCACCGCAGATCGCCCGCATCGAGCTGGCCGGTACCGACGCCGTCTACAAACTCTACGTCATCATCGACGAGACACGGACCCCGGGCGCCCAGTCGATGCAAGCGTGCCTCGATTTCCTGCGGGCGCTCCTGCCGACACTCAACGAGGCAGTCGCGGCGGCCCGGGCGACGGAGAAGGCGGAAGCGGCAGCCGAACCGGCCGCCGCGCAGGCAGCGGCGGCCCCCGCGGCCACTCATGGCTGACGGCGGCTTTTTGCCGTGATTCGGCTTGTGGATTGCGGACGGAACGGTATCGTCACGAGTCGGCGGGTCATGCACCGGGCTGGTGCCGTGAGCGAATCGTATCCACCACAGGAGGGTCAATCGTGTCGCTGAATTCGAAGCGGGCCTTGGTCACGGGCATCACCGGCCAAGACGGCTCTTATCTCGCCGAACTCCTCCTCGACAAGGGCTACGAAGTCCATGGGCTCGTCCGCCGCTCCAGCACTTTCGGCACGCAACGGATCGAGCACCTGTACCGCGACATTCACGAAGTCGAGCGGCCGCTGGTTCTGCACCACGGTGACATGGCCGATGGCAACGGCCTGGCCCGATTGATCCGTGAGATCCGACCGACGGAGGTCTACAACCTCGCCGCCCAGAGCCACGTCCGCGTGAGCTTCGACCAGCCGACCTACACCGCCGACGTCACCGCGGTCGGCACCCTCCGACTCCTGGAGGCGATCCGCGACTTCCAGGACGCCGTCGGCTCCCAAATCCGCTTCTACCAGGCCTCGAGCTCGGAGATGTACGGCAAGGTTGTGGAGACACCGCAATCGGAGACGACGCCCTTCTATCCGCGCTCGCCGTACGGCGTGGCCAAGCTCTACGGACACTGGATCACGGTCAACTATCGCGAGAGCTACGGCCTCCACGGCTCCTGCGGCATCCTCTTCAATCACGAGAGCCCGCGGCGTGGCGAAACGTTCGTGACGCGGAAGATCACCCGGGCCGCGACCCGCATCAAGCTCGGCCTGCAAAAGAAGCTCTACCTCGGCAACCTCGACGCCAAGCGCGACTGGGGCTTCGCCGGCGACTACGTCGAGGCGATGTGGCTGATGCTCCAGCAGGACGAGCCCGACGACTATGTGATCTCCACCGACGAAACGCACTCCGTCCGCGAGTTCTGCGAGAAGGTGTTCGGCCGGCTCGACATGGACTATCAGGACTTCGTGGAGATCGACCCGCGGTACTTCCGGCCGGCGGAGGTGGATCTGCTGCTGGGCACATCGCAGAAGGCCCGGAAAAAGCTGGGCTGGAAGCCGCGGGTCTCGTTCGACGAGCTCGTGGCACTGATGGTCGAGTCGGACCTGGATCTGGCCCGCAAGGAGCAGGTGCTGCTGGCGGCCGGCCATGACGTCAGCCTGCCGAATCGCTGAGGCGGAAGGCGTCGCACCATGCTGGACCTGGCGGGCAAGCGGATCGTGGTCACCGGCGGGGCCGGCTTCCTCGGCAAGGCGGTGTGCCACGTGCTGGCCGGCCGCGGCGTTGCGCCGGAGCGAATCTTCGTGCCGCGACGGGCCGACTATGACCTGACCGTGGAATCGGCCGTGGCGCGGCTCTACGACGACGCCCGGCCCGACGTGGTCATCCATCTCGCCGCCGAGGTGGGCGGGATCGGCGCCAACATGGCCCATCCCGGCCGGTTCTTCTACGCCAACATGGCCATGGGCCTGCACCTCGTCGAGCACGCCCGCCGGCGCGGCCTCGCCAAGTTCGTCCACACCGGCACCGTCTGCGCCTACCCCAAGCACTGCCCGATCCCGTTTCGGGAGGACGACCTCTGGAACGGCTATCCCGAGGAGACCAACGCCCCCTACGGCGTCGCCAAGAAGGCGTTGTTCGTGATGCTCGACGGCTACCGCCGCGAGTACGGCCTGCACAGCGCGGTCGCCGTGCCGGTGAACCTCTACGGCCCGGGCGACAACTTCGACCCGGCGTCGAGCCACGTCATTCCCGCCCTGATCCGCAAGTGCGAGGAGGCCCGGCTGGCGCATGCTCCCGACGTCGTCTGCTGGGGCACGGGCGCGGCAACGCGGGAGTTTCTCTACGTCGACGACGCGGCCGAGGGAATCGTGCGGGCCGCCGAGGTGATGGACGAGCCGGTGCCGATCAACCTCGGCGGCGGCGTGGAAATCCCGATCCGCGACCTGGTGGTGAAAATCGCCGCGGCCTGCGGCTATGCCGGACGGATCGCCTGGGACGCGACCAAGCCTGATGGCCAGCCGCGCCGCGGGCTCGACATCTCGCGGGCCCGAAAACTCCTCGGCTGGGAGCCGCGGCAGGACTTCGACACGGGCCTCGCGAAGACGGTGGCCTGGTGGCGCGAGCAGACGGCTGCGGGCGGTTGAAAACCACCCCGGGCGGCCGGAGAATCGCGGCTTTCCCGCTGCGTCCTCCCGCTCGAAAGGCCCGCCCATGTCCGCCGCCACCGCGTTTCGCACAGAGTCCGACAGCATGGGGGAGGTGCAAGTGCCCGCCGACCGCTACTGGGGCGCCCAGACGGAGCGGTCGCGCGACAACTTCAAGATCGGCGTCGACCGCTTCCAGTGGGGCCGGGCGGTCAAGAAGGCGCTCGGGATCCTGAAAAAATCGGCGGCCCTGGCCAACGGTGAGCTGGGGCAGCTGCCCGCCGCCACGGTGCGGCTGATCGTGCAGGCGGCCGACGAGGTGATCGCCGGCACGCTCGACGACCACTTTCCGCTGGTCGTGTTCCAGACCGGCAGCGGCACGCAGTCGAACATGAACGCCAACGAGGTGATCTCCAACCGCGCCATCGAGATCGCCGGCGGCACGATGGGCTCGAAGAAGCCCGTCCATCCCAACGACGACGTCAACCGCGGCCAGTCGTCGAACGACACCTTCCCCACGGCCATGCACATCGCGGCCGTCGAGGTGATCCACGACCGGCTCCTGCCGGCGGTCCGGCAGCTCCGCGACGTCTTTCTCGCCCTGGAGAAGAAGCACGCCGACCTCGTGAAGATCGGCCGCACCCATCTCCAGGACGCCACGCCGATCACGCTCGGCCAGGAGATCTCCTCGTGGCGGGCCCAGCTCGACGACCGGATCGCCGGCATCGAGCGGGCCCTGCCGGGGCTCTACGAGCTGGCGATCGGCGGCACGGCCGTGGGCACGGGGCTCAACGCCCATCCCCGGTTCGGCGACCTGGCCGCTCGTCACATCGCCCAGGAGACGGGACATCCGTTCGTGTCGGCGGCCAACAAGTTCGCGGCGTTGGCCGCCCACGACGCATTGGTGGAAGTGAGCGCCGCGGAGCGCGGCCTGGCGATGGCCCTGCTCAAGATCGCCAACGACATCCGCTGGCTGGCCAGCGGCCCGCGGTGCGGCATCGGGGAGATCGCGATCCCGGAGAACGAGCCGGGCAGTTCGATCATGCCGGGCAAGGTGAACCCCACGCAGTGCGAGGCGATGACGATGGTCTGCGCCCAGGTGTTCGGCAACGATGCGGCCGTCGCTTTCGCGGGCAGCCAGGGCAACTTCCAGCTCAACGTCTACAAGCCGGTGATGATCCACAACGTGCTTGAGAGCGCCGATCTGATCGCCGACGCCTGTGATTCGATGCGGATCCACTGCGCCACCGGCATCGAGCCGAACCTGGCCCGCATCAAGCACCACCTCGACGACTCGCTGATGCTCGTCACGGCTCTCAACACCCACATCGGCTACGAGAAGGCGGCGAAGATCGCCAAGCAGGCCCACGTCGCGGGCACGAGCCTCAAGGAGGCGGCCGTGGCCCTGGGCTACGTCACGCCGGAGCAGTACGACGCCTGGGTGGTGCCGGTGGAGATGACGCGGCCGCTGCCGGCCTGACGCGGGGGGCGACCTGCCCGCCGACTGCGGGGCGAATGGACGCCCGGTGGTGGGGTCGGGGCCGCCCATGCCCCATCGCCGGACGTTCGCGGCGGCCTTCCCGGCCTCCCCTCTCTCGAAGGCGTCTGCGCTCCGCAATCCATGGCTCCGCTGGCCGCCTGCGCCGGCTCCTGGGGCATGGGCAACCCTCCCGGAAAACCGCAACCCAGAAGGTGCGTGGCACGGCCAGGTCAGTCGAGGGCGATGTCCTCGAGACGGAAGGCTTCCATCGCCGTGCGGGTGGCGATCACGATGAAGCCGTCGTTGCCATCGCGATATCCACCGAGGCCGGTGATCGCCGCGCCGTGCCGGTAGGTGTCGACCACGCGGCCGTCGGCCCAGGCCACCGTGACCGCGCCGTCGGGGGCGGCGATCAGCCACTGGCGGCGCGGCGTGCCGAGCAGGTCGGCCCAGGCGATCGGCTCGACCGCCGCCTCCCGATGGACGCCGTCGGCGAGCGGCAGTTCCCAGGCCGCCGTGCCGGTGGCGTCGATCCCGATCGCGACGTTGTGGCCGACGCCCGTGCCCGCCATGCCGATCGCCGCCCAGTGGCCGTCGGGGGCCACAGGCCCCGTGGCGACCGACCGCAGTCGCCAGTCACCGGCTGCGAACGGCAGGCCGGCGCGGCCCGCACGCGAGAGCGGCAGGATCCGGCCGTCATCGGCGACGCACCATAGTTTCGGGGTCTCTGCGCCGGGCGGGCCGGCCGCGAGATCGAGCACGCCGCCCGCGGACCGCTCCCCCCAGAGCCGCCGGCCGTCGAGTGACGCCGCCTGCACGCCGCCGGTGCCGCTCGAGCCGACAACGATCTCGAGCGTGCCGTCACCATCGGTGTCGAGGAGGTGCGCCGTGGAGATGCCGTCGGGCAGTCCGGCCTCCGGCGGCGGAAACGTGCCGTGGAGCTTCCAGTCGGCGTCGAACACGAACACGTGGCGCTCGCCGCGAGCTCCACCCAGCCACCAGCGGCGTCCCTGGCCGTCCACAGCCGTCCGCAGGAACCGCACCGCGGCTCCGGCCGGGATCGGCAGTTCGTGCCGGCCCCGCACGGCCCCGACCGCGTCGAGTTCCACGACCTCCCGCCAGCCGTCGAGCACCACGATCTGCGGCTCGTCGCCGCCGCCGTGGGCCGCGTCGAGGCACACGAGGTTGCCGGGGAGCGCCACGGCGGCCGCCCGCCAGGCCCGGGCGAGCTTGAACCGCACCGGCTGCCGCCGCGGCGCGATCAGCGTCTCCGGCAGCGGCTCGCTCGTGCCCCTGCCGTCCCCGGCCGCCTGCGCGAGCCGTGCCTTGTATTCCCGCAGCCGCGCGGCGTGGCGGTCGCGGACCAGGAGGGCCACGTCGCCGGCGGCGGCCGTCGCCGCCAGGGCGGCCGCCACATCGACGGCAATCAGATCGTCGTCGCCGACGATCACGTCGGCCACCATGCCGTCGCCGCCAAGGATCACCGTCGCGGGAAACTCGCGGATGCCCAGCTGCTCCGCCGCCTCGGCCCGTGGATCACGCATCGGCGTGCCCACACCTCCGTACTCGGCGAGCTGCTTTCGCAGTTCACCCGCCGCGACCGTGGTCTCGTCCACGCTCACCGACAGGTGCCGGACCTCGAGCGGCGGCACGCCCGCCGCTCGCCGAGCGTCATGAAACCGGGCGATGCCCGCGGCCACCTGCGGCATGGTGCGGGTCGCCGGCTCGCAGCCGGTGAAGAAAAACTCGATCACCGCCGGGGTCCCGCCGAGAGCGTCGCGGTCCACTGCCTGGCCGTCGAGCCCGGCCAGGGAAAAGGGCTCCGCACGGCGGCCCACCAGCGGGCTGACGGGCCGCGGCGGCCGCACGGGCTCGAGCCGCGGCACCGCGGCTGCTCCGGCCGGCACTTCGAAGGCGAAGGCATCCGCCGGCGGCGCGGCTGCGAACGAAGCGCCGACGAAGTCCACGACCACCGACACGCCCGTCACGGCCCCCGACTGCCGCGACACCTGTTCGGCGTAGGCGTCGGTGGGCACCTGCATCCGCCGCAGCAGCTTGGTCCGCCGGTCGATCCACAGCGTCAGCGTGCCGTCGGGCTTCGGGATCTCCACGCGGGCGCAGGCCTGGCCGTCGATCATCTCCGTGGACGTGATCCGCGGCGGCCTGCCGGCGTCGGCGAGGATCAGTGCGACTGTGTCATCGGCGAGCAGGAGGGGCAGCTGTGTGGGGCAACCGGCCTCGCCCTCGGAGAGCGTGCCCCGCAATTCACGGTCGGTAAACAACTGATCGAGCCCGAGTGGGCTGTTCACCGCCTCCGTCAACACCTGGCCCGGGATGCCGCCGACCGCGGCGCGCAGCGTGCGGCCGTCGGCCACGATGCGCGCGTCGTAGGCTTCGATGCGGATCTTGTCGGGCCGCGCGAAGGCCACCCGAAAGGGATGCGTCTCTTCGCTGCTGACGTCTCCCCGGGTGCGCACGACCTTGACCCGGGCGTCGTCTGCATAGTGATCGGCTGCGCGGTAGGCGCGGCCCATCGCCTCGACGAGGCTGCGGCCATCTTCGCCGCAGCCGGTGAGGCAGGCGACCAGACAGGCGATCAGGCTGAAGACCGGCGCGGATGGACGGCAGAAGCAACGCATGGCTGCATCTTGGCCGAAAGCCGGGCGGCGCGGCCAGAGCATTCTGCGGAGCCGTCCGCTCGTTACAATTTTCCGATCCCTTCAGCATTTACCTGCCCCTTCCACCCGGACCTCGTTCCGCCACGCGCTTGCCAACGATCACGCTCGACTACGGCGCGGACGATCCGCTCGTCCTGGAGACGGAGGCGGGGGGCCTCGTGACGGAGTGTCGCGGTCCCGCCGGCGCCGCCGGACAGGCCGCCTGCGACCGGGTGGCCGCGGCCCTGGCGGCACCGCTGCATGGTCCGCCGCTGGGCGCTCACGTGGTGCCTGGAGACAGGGTGGCTGTGGCGGTGTCGGGAGCCGTGCCGCAGGCCGGAGCCGTTGTCGCGGCGGTCGTCGCGGGCCTGTGCGCCGCGGGCGTGGAGGCCGACGCGATCCAGGTCCTGCATGCGGGCGGGGTCGCTCCCGCAGGCGCGGACGAGTTCGACGCCACGGTCGATGCAGCCACTGCGTATCTCGCCGCCGACGAAGCCGGCACGCCGCTGTATCTCGCCCGCCAGCTCGTCGATGCCGACGTCGTCGTCACCATCGGCGCATGGGGCTGGGACGCGGCCCTCGGCGGCCGGTCGTTGGCGGGGGAGCTTTGGCCCGCCTTTTCCCGCCGCACAGCCGCCGAGCGCCTGACGGTCGATCTGGCCCGCCGCGGCCGACTCGCGCTGCCCGACTGGAAGGCGCGGACGCACGACATCTCCTGGCAGCTGGGCGTGTGTGCGAGCCTGCGGTTAGTGGCCGGCCAGGCCGACAGCCTCCACGCCGCCGCCTTCGGACTTCCCGACGAGGCAAGCCGCTCGGCGCGGACGGCCGCCAGGGCCTGGTGCCCCACGGTCGATGAGCCCGTGGAACTTGCCGTCGCTTCGCTCTCCGATCCCCGGTCCTTTGCAACGCTCACAACGGCGCTCGCCGCCGCGGCTCGCGTCACTCGTCCCGACGGCACGATCTGCGTCGCCTGCCGGGTGGCGGCGGCCCCGGGCATCGTCTTTCAGCGGTGGCGGCAGGGCGCCGCCCTCGAACGGCTCGTGCACGAGGCCGTGGCCACCCGCGATTCCGCGCTGGTGGCCGACGCCCTCCAGGCCCGGCTCTTCGCCCGGGCCCTGGGCGACCGCCGGCTTGTGCTGCTTTCCGACATCGAGGAGGCCGCCGTCGAGGACCTCGAGTTCGGGTTCGCCGCCGGCCCCGAGGTGATCGAACGACTCGTCGAACGGGCCGACAGTGTGGCCGTCCTCCACGAGGCCGATCGGATGCTGCCCCAGGCGGACCGCTGATCATTTGCCCACACACGCGGTGGAGGCCACGCGGTGCCGCAGCGCCGTGAGCGGCACCGGCCCCCAGTGCCGTGAATCGCGGCTCGACGCGGGATGATCGCCGAGCGTGAAGACGGTGTCGGTGGCCAGATGCCACTCGGTAACGCCGTCGGCGGCGGGTCGAAACAGAACATCCCGCCATCGATCGACCCGCTCGATCCGCGCGGTGCTCCCGACGGCCGGCTCGATCGTCAGTGCGAGCGGCGGTGACTGGCCGGTCGTGGAATCGGCCTCGGCCCACGGCACGGCGGCGGACCAGCGGCTCGGGGGCTCCGGCGGCAGACACGACCTGCCCGCCAGCGCCGGCGCCGCGGCGGGCAGTCGCCAGGCCACAGCGACCACATGACCGTCGAGACGGCCCGCCACGATCGCATGGCGTCCGGCGGTCAGCTGCCATGTGACGGCCGTGCGGCCGACGGTGGCCCGGCCGCGGACGTTGCCGCCCGATGGTGTCTCGACGGTCACGACCGCGGCGAATCCGACGTCCCGCACCGGCCGCAGCACGACGCTCTTCCCCGCATCGCAGGCCATGTCGTCGAGAATCTCCCCCGCCGCCATCGACCACCATGCGGCAGCGGACGGCCCGGCCGCGACCGGCACGCCGACTGCCGCGAGGAGTCGCGGCCCCTTGAGCACGGTCATGCCGTCGATCGCCAGCTCACCCGCGGCAATCGACACCCGCTCGCCCGGCAGGCCGACGACCCGCTTGATCGCCGCCGCACCGTCGGCGGTCGCGAGCACCCAGCGCTCGAACCGCCGGGGACCGTGCAGCCGATCCAGCCAAGGAAAAGGGCCGCTCGTCACCCGATCGCCCGGGACGAGGCCCGGCGCCATCGATACGCCGTCCACTTCGTACACCAGCGGACGCACAGCCGCCAGCAGCGCGACGACACCGACCGCGACGATGACGGAGGTCACCGTCGGGCGGCCCCACGATGGGACTACGTCACCCAGCAACATTCACCCCACCCACTTGCCGCGCTGTGATCAATACCAGCCACAGGCCAGCAGCGGTACGCATGTGACTTGTGGCTCCCGAGCGATGTTTCGCGAGCCTGAAGCCGGGCGGCCGGGCCGCCATGCGCCGGCGTCAGGAAACCTGGGCCCACTGGTGGCTCTTGGCGCTGGCGAGCACGGCGTCGCACACCTTCTGCGTCTCCAGCGCCTCGCGGAAGCTGGGCGGGCACGGCTGCCCCTTCGCGTAGGCCTCGAGGAAGTCGGCCACCTGATGCACGAAGGAGTGCTCGTAGCCGATCGCCAGACCCGGCACCCACCACTTGCCCATGTAGGGATGGTCGCCGTCGGTGACGTGCACGCTCTTCCAGCCCCGCATCGGCCCCGCGTCCTTGTAGTCGAAGATCTGCAGCCGGTGGAGGTCGTGGAGGTCCCACTTCAGGCTCATGTGCTCGCCGTTGATCTCGAACGTGTAGAGGGCCTTGTGGCCGCGGGCGTACCGCGTGCTCTCGAACAGCCCCAGCGACCCGTTTCTGAAGTGGCAGAGGAAGGAACAGGCATCGTCGATGCCGACCGGCTCCACCTTGCCGGTGAGCTGGTGCTTCCGTTCCTTGACGAACGTCTCGGTCATCGCCGTGACATCCGCCACCTGGCCGTTGAGCCAGATGGCCGTGTCGATGCAATGGGCGAGCAGGTCGCCCGTCACGCCGCTGCCAGCCGCCGCCGCGTCGAGCCGCCACAGGGCCGCGCCCCCCTGCGGCAGGTCGGCGTTGATCGTCCAGTCCTGGAGGAACTCCGCCCGGTAGTGAAACACCCGGCCCAGGGCTCCCGAGTCGATGATCTGCTTCGCGAACGTCACCGCCGGGATGCGACGGTAGTTGTACCAGACCGTATTGGGCACGCCGGCCCGTTCGACGGCCGCACACATCTTCTCGCCCTCGACCACGTCCATCGACAGCGGCTTTTCGCAGAGGATCGCCTTGCCGTGCCTGGCGGCCTCGATCGCGATCTCGGCATGGAGGTTGTTGGGCGTGCAGATGTCGACGGCGTCGATGTCGTCGGCGGCGACGACCTTCCGCCAGTCGGTCTCGACCCGCTTGTATCCCCAGCGGTCGGCGAAGGCCTGCGCCTTGGCCTGGTCGCGGGCGGCCACGGCCTGCAGCACCGGGAGATACTCCAGGTCGAAGAAGTCCTTGACGCGGTTGTAGCCGTTGGAGTGGGCGCGGCCCATGAAGCCGTAGCCGATCATGCCGATGCGGAGTTGCTTTGCCATGCGCGGGATCCTCGATGCTGATGAACCGTTCGCCGTGGTCCGCTGCGGGCCGGCAGCAGTCTCGTCACCGGGGGCCGCGGCGGCCCCAAGGCTCCTCGAGCAGCCGCCGAGCCCTCCGCTCGTGCGCCGTCGGGCCACGTCGATCGTGGCCACGCTGGTCATGCGCCGTCACGGTGCGGCGGGCAGGCTCCGATTCAAGGGGAAATAAACGTGGGTTAGCGGTCCCAGCCGTGTGCATCGCGGACGGCGACCATGGTGGCGAGGATGGTGTTCCAGGTCTTCGGGTTCTCGAGCGTGGCGTTGGGGAACATGCAGCCATCCCAACAGATGTGGCGGATGCCGCGGTCGGCGGCGCCCTCGAGCCACAGTCCCGAGCAGCGGACGATGTCGAGCTTGCCGGCCGGATCATCGGCCGGGCAATGCTTGCCCGTCTTGTCGTGCGCCCCGGCGCCATGCACCTGGCCGTCATTCTGTGCGACATGGAAGTCGATGGTCCAGGGCCGGAGCTTCGCCACCATCGCCTCGTAGGCCGGCCAGAACTCGGCCGCCGTGTAGCCGGGCTGCACCAGGGCGTGCTCAGGCGCGTTGTAGCCGAGGAGGTAGAGATAGGTGTGGGCAAGGTCACACTGGAAGCCGAGCGACCCCGGCATGTCGACCGCCTCGAGGAGGTCGAGCACGTCCCGCCAGGAGTGCATGCCCGCCCAGCAGATCTCCCCCTCCGCCGCGAGCCGCTCGCCATGGGCGGCCGCGATGATCGCCGCTTCGCGGAAGGTGGCGGCGATGGTCTTCGTGTTGGCGGCCGGGTTTTCCCGCCACTTGTTGACACCGAACTCCGCCGAGTCGATGCGGATCACGCCGTATTGCCGCACGCCGTGCTCGTTGAAGATCCGGGCGATGCGGCAGGCTTTCTTGACCGCGGTGATGAACTTGGCCCGCTGCACGGGCGTGCCCATGGCCGAGTCGCCCACCGTGCCGGGCCAGATCGGGGCCACGAGCGACCCGACCGCGAACCCGTGGGCGGCGATCAGGTCGGCGATCCGTCGCAGGTCGGCGTCGGAGGCGTCGGGATCCGTGTGGGGATGGAAGAGGAAGTAGTCGATGCCGTCGAACTTCTGGCCGTTGACGTTCGCCGCGGCCGTGAGCTCGAGCATCCGTTCGAGCGCGATGGGCGGCTCCTGGCCGGGATCGGCGCCCTTGCCGACGAGGCCGGGCCACATGGCGTTGTGAAGTTTCGGGGCGACGTGCATGGGCATGATGCCTTGATTTGGCCTTTCCCCCAGGGAGAGGGGTTTGTCAGGTTCTTCCGTTTTTGGGCAGGTCGGGGTGCACGTCCGGGCCGAAGTAGCGGAGGGAGACGAGCGGGCCCGGGCCGGTGTTTTGCACCACGTACCCCGCCGCGGCGGCGTCGGCCGAGATGAAGAGCTCGTCGGCCGTCATCTGGCCGAAGCGGATGAGCGTGGGCGTGGCGACGTCGTGCACGCCCACCTTCCCCTCCCCCTGCACCGTGATCCAGCCGCTGGCGCCGGCGTCGTGAACGGTGATCTTCGCGCCCGGCTCGAGCGTGAGCTCCTTGGCGCTGAACAGCTGCCGGCCGTCCACGTTGCCGTACACGATCCAGCGGTCGGTCGCCCCGGGGCCGCTTCGCTTCTCGTCCACGATCGGCTCGAGGTAGTTGCTCTCCTTGAAGTGCGTGTCGACGTTCTTCTCCCAGTCGAGCTGGCCGATGATGAAGTCGAGATCGCGGTGCTTCTCGCCGGGCATGTCCTTGACGAGCAGGCTCCAGGGCACGGCACGGCCCTCGACGAGGGACTGAAACATGGCGAACACGTCGCTGCCCCACTGCGGCTCGTAGGTCAGCAGCGAGCCCGGGGCGTGGAGCACGCCCGGCGGGATCAGCCAGCCGGTGCCCCGCTTCAAGCGGTAGGCCTTGGCGAGGTCGAGGATTCCGTTGTCGCCACGGTTCCAGTTCTCAAGGCACTTCCGCACGTCGTCCTTCGTGGTGCCCGGCTCGAGCCCCATGAAGGTGTAGGGGAAGTTGTTGTCGCAGTTGTTGTATTGCGGCGGGAAGTAGTAGCTCTCCGGCTTGCCCTCCTGCCCCACCAGCTTGGCGTCGTCGAACGACTGGTGCATGTGGTGGGGGATCGGACCCATGTTGTCGAAGAACTTCGAATACACCGGCCACTTCTTGTAGCGGTCCCAGATCGACTTGCCGACGAGCCGCGCGCCCCCCTCGACGACGGCATCCCGGAGCAGGAACCGCTCCCCTTCGAAGACGCACCACGACAGGCCCTCGTCGGGGACACGGCCCTCGTTGGCGGCCTCCGTGGTGCTGGCAAACCAGCGCTCGTCGATTCCCCCCCGGTCGAGACCGTACGCGTAGTAGTCGTCTGGGTGCAGCCGGACCCGCTTGCCGGGATGGAGGAAGCTCCGCGGCACCCACGTGGGAGACAGGCGGAGCATGCCCCGGCCGGCGTCGAGAGCCCGATCGAGGGCTCGGCCGACCTGTTTCGCTGCCGGCAGGAGGGCGGAGGTCACGGAGGCCATCCCCATACGAATTTTCCCCGAATCCAGGTGCAAAATTACTGCGAATACGTTGTACGGCTGCTGCCGGTGGCCTGCAAGCCGCACCCCGCTGCCAGCGATGCCGCGGTGGCGTAGACTCTGAGCAGGTTGTTCCGCGTCGCGAATGAAATCCGTGCCCCGCCGGGAAACAGACCGCATGACGAGACTCGCCGGCTTCCTCGCCCTCACGCTCCTGCTCGGTATCCCGCACGCCGCGGGGAGCCCCCCGGCCCCGTCCCGCGGCATGGCGGAACGGACGCTCGCCGCCACGGTTGGCATTCGCTGCGCGCTCGATCACTTCATCAATCACACGGGCACCGGGGTCGTGATCAGCCCCGACGGCCACATCCTCACCGCCACGAGCGTGGTGCCGCCGGGTGCCAAGAAGATCCGCGTCGCCTTCCCCGGCTTCGTCGTCCGCGACGCCGAGATCGTGGCCATCGACGAGTCGGCGGCCGTGGCCATCATCAAGGTCGAAGCCTCCGGTCTGCCGTTCCTGCCGCTGTCCACCGAGCTGCCGGTCGTCGGCAGCACGGCCTACACGGCCGCGGACGTCGAGAACGCACTGCTCACGAACGGCCGGGCGTCGTTCAGCCGCGGGCTCGTGAGCGGCATCTACGAAGTGCCCAAGAATCCCGAGGCCGCCTATGCGGGCATTGCCATCGAGACAACGGCGGCCGTCAACCCCGGCTCCGACGGCGGCCCGCTCGTGGACGACGTGGGCCGCGTCTGCGGCGTGATCACGCTCGGCACGCTGCCACTCCGCTGGCAGGGCACGGCCGTGCCCACGAAAGTGCTGCTGGAAAAGTTCGCGGCCCTGAAGCCCATCCTCCCGGCCGCCGCCACGGCCCCCGCCCCCGGCGGCGATCCGCCGCCCGATCCGCTGCGGAATGTGGCCGCGGAGATCGCCCCCTGCCTGGCGGGCATCGAGGTCGAGCGGCAGTTCCCGGTTGAGCAGCTCCCGCGGCTGTCGTGGGACGAGTTCAAGGCCGGCATCAAGGACTACGACTCGCTGCCCGAGCCCAAGCGGCAGCAGAAGTTCGCCGAATACGCCAACATCGCCCGGGCCTTCGAGGTCAACCAACTCCTGCGGCGGCCGCCGGGGCAGGCGACGGGGCTCGTGATCTCGGCCGACGGCTTCGTGCTCACGAGTCTGTTCAACGTCGGCGGCGACCTGGCCTTCATTCGCAAGTCCACGGGCAAGCCCCGGGGCTTCGAAGCCCACGAAGCGATCGAGAAGATGATCAACGAGTCGTCCAACGGCGTGGAGCAGCGGCCCAACACGATCAAGAAGGTATCGGTCGTGCTCAAGGACGGCAGCCGCCACGAGGCGAAGGTCGTCGCCAAGCACGAGCCGCTGGGTGTCGCCCTGCTCAAGATCGACGCCAGTGACCTCTCCTGGTACGACGTCGCCGGCAACTCGATCTCGCCGCAGCTTGGCGACGCGGTCGGCCTGGTGGGCCACCTGCCGGGCGGCACGCCGGCCTACACGCTCAACGCCGGCATCATCTCGGCCCCGGCCCGCAACCGCGGCTACCAGTTTCAGACCGACGCGTTGCTCAACTACGGCAACTCCGGCGGTCCGCTCGTCGACCGTGGGGGCAACTTCCTCGGCCTGGCCACGGCCCCCATCGAGCCCGACACGATCCTCGGCCGGCTGGTCGCCCCGCAGCAGCTCATGATGTGGTCGCGGGCGCCCAACTCCGGCGTCGGCATGGCCGCTCGGGCCGACCGCATCCGGGACGTGCTCGACGCCCTCAAGTCGGGCAAGTCGTTCGACCGCATTCCGGGCCCGGTGCTGGGTGTGCAGGCCGACAGTTCGAAGGCGTTTGGCGACGACGTCGTGGTCGGCGGCGTCGCTCCCGGCTCACCGGCGGAGAAGGCCGGACTGAAGCGCGGCGACATCGTCCTCGAGCTGGATGGCGCGGAGGTCAACAGCTGGAACGAGCTCACCGACCGGATCGCCGCCTCGAAGGCCGGGCAGGTGGTCGAACTGCGGATCCAGCGGAAGGGCGGGGGGCCGCGGCTGCTGGTCGCCGGCCGCGAGCTGGAGACGGCCGAAGACATCAAGCGGCTCAAGCAATCGCTCAAGTCCGGGGAGCGGTTCGAGGGCGTCCTCTCGACCGACGATACCCGCACCCTCCAGGTCACGCTCGGAGAGAACAAATGAACGCCCGCCTTGCGGTCCTGCTCGTCGTCGGCGCCACCGCGCTGCCCGCTGCCCCAGCCGCTGCGGCCACCGATCTCGTGGAGTTGTGCACCAAGGTTCGTCCGGCCTACGTATTCGTGGAGGGAGGCAGTGGGGTCGTGATTCGTCCCGACGGCATCGTGCTCACCAACGACCACGTCATCCACGGCAAGCGGTCCTTCACGGTGCGGCTCGGTGACGGCAGTTCGTTCCGGGCCAAACTCCTCGGCACCGACCCGTTCGGCGACCTCGCCGCGCTGAAGCTCGAGCTCAAGGAGGGGCAGACCGTGCCGTATCTGGAACTCGGGGATTCCGAAACCCTCGCCGTCGGCGACGAGACGCTGGCCGTCGGTAATCCCTTCGGCCTCGGCGTCCTCGACCAATCGCCCACCTTCACCTCCGGCATCGTCTCGGCACTCAACCACACCCAGGGCACCTACACCGAGTGCATCGTCACCGACACCGAGGTCAATCCGGGCAACTCGGGCGGTCCGCTCATCGACATGGCCAGCCGCGTGGTCGGCATCAACGGCCAGATCAGCACGCGGTTCGGCCTGCGGAGCAACACCGGCCTCGGATTCGCGATCAGCGCCAAGCAGATCCGGTTGTGGCTCCCCAGGCTCGAAGCAGCCGGTGGCGGCGAGGTGAAGCACGGGCGGATCACGGGGCTGGGCCTCGTCGGGGGCGAGCCGGATCGGCAGGAGAGCGTGCATGTGAAGGACGTGGCCGATGGCTCGGCGGCGGCGGCGGCCGGATTCAGGCCGGGTGACGTGATCCTCCGCCTCGATGACGCGCCCGTCGCCAATGTGCGGCGGCTGGCGGCGATCCTCGGCATGTATCCGGAAGGCCACAACGTGCAGGTGACCGTAAAGCGGGACGGTGCCGAGACGGTTCTCGGCGCCACGCTCGTCGCCCCGAAGCGAAGCCAGATCGGCATGAATCTCGTGCGGCCGCGGGGCAACGACTTCACTCCCCGGGTGGACGCCGTCGAGGAAGGATCGCCTGCGGCGACGGCCGGCCTGAAGCCGGGGGACGAGATCCTCGCCGTCAACGGTCAACGCTTGGAACTGCGGAGCAAGAATGCGTTTCGCGCCTTCGACCGCAATCTGAGGACGCAATTCAACGAGGGCGACATCGTGACCTTCAAGGTCCGCCGCGGCAAGGACGAGGCAGCCGAGGATCTCGACCTGCGGGTCGTCGCCAAGTAATGCCGCCGCTCAATCGGCCGCGGCGGCGTGGCTGGCGATCGCCTCCGCGAGCCGCAGTACGGAGAGCGGCGCCGAGCCCTCGGCCTTGTTGTTGATCGTCACGAACACCCCGCGGCCCCGCTTGGCGGCCCGGGTGGCCAGGCCCGCTACCGCGGCGCGGGTCGGCTCGTCCTCCTCCACCAGTCGGTCGAACGGAAAGTAATCGGCCCGCGCCTGCTCGTAGGCTCGTCCCGCATGCAGGTTCCAGCGGGCCACGAGCGGCCACGGGCAGTCGTCGCGGTCGAGGCCGAACACGGCGGCCTGCGCCGCGGCCGGTGGCATACGGGCGTGGATTGCGAGGCAGGGGATGGCGCCCGCGTCGCCGAGGGCCGCGGCCAACTCCGCCGTGCACAGCTCCGGATCGCGGACCTCGACGGCCAGGCACACGCCGCCGGCCGGCGCGCGGGCGAGTACCGTCATGCAGGCGGCGATCCGCGCGATCGTCCGCGGCACGTCGGCGAGCAGCCGCCGGCCGAGCGGCGGAAATTGGAACACGAACGGACCCGCTGTGGGCCCCAGGCCCGCGACGGCCGGCGCGACGAAGGCGGCACCCGCCGCGGCCGCGTCGAGAAACGTCGGATTGTCGCGGGCCGCCATACCGGAGCCGGGCTGCCGCACGACCGGGTCGGTGAACGCGGCCGGCGCCTTGACCACGAACCGGAAGCCGGCGGGCACCTCCGCCGCGTACCGCGCGAAGGCGTCGGTGGACAGCGGCGCGTAGAACGTGCGGTCGAGGCTCACCGTCCGCAGCAGCGGATGGGCGGCGTAGGCCGCGAGCCCCGCGCGGGCGAGCACCGCCTCGGAGAGCGGCCGGCCGGTCGGGCCCGGGGCGTAGACGAGCCCGGTCCAGCCCGGGAACGACCAGCTGCTCGTCCCCAGGCGAACCGCGGCGGGCAGCGCGGCGGCCAGGGCCGCAACGGCGGGCGGGACGGCCACGGGCCGCACGGCCATCCGCGGCCCTGCGGGCCGGTCCCCCGCGTCCGCGTCGTCTCTGAACAGCGAAAGCTGGCCCTCCGGCATGCGTGTCGCGGCTCCACTGGATGATCGGCCCGTTTCGGCGATGATAGTCGACATGTCCACCGCCAGCGCCACCGCCACCGCCAGCTCGCCGGCCGACCCGCCGCTCGCCGACCTCGCCGCGCGGCTGCGGGGACAACTCCTCCGCACCGATGTCGCCCGGACGATCTACTCGACCGACGCCTCGGAGTACCAGGAGAGGCCGCTGGCCGTGGCCCTCCCCGAGAACGAGGCCGACGTCCGGGAGCTCGTCCGCTTCGCCGCCGCGCACCGCGTCGGGCTCATTCCCCGGGCCGCGGGCACGTCGCTCGCCGGGCAGGTCGTGGGCGGCGGGATCGTGGTCGACGCCGGCCGACACCTCAACCGTATCGTGGCCCTCGATGCCGCACATCGCCGCGTCCGCGTGCAGCCGGGCGTGGTGCGCAACGAGCTCAACCGCTTCCTCGCCGGCCATGGACTGTTCTTCCCGCCGGAAACCTCGACCGCCGGCTGGGCGATGATCGGCGGCATGGTGGGCAACAACTCCTGCGGTGCCAATTCGATCGCCTGGGGCACGACCCGCGACCACCTGGTCTCCGCCCGCGGCTTCCTCGCCGACGGCTCGGAGGTGACCTTCGGCCCGCTCTCCGCGGAGGCCTTCGCCGCCAAGTGTGCCGGCCCCGAGTCTCTCGAGACGCAAATCTATCGCACGCTCCGCGACCTGCTCGCCGACCCCGGCAATCGGCAGCTCGTCCGCGACTCGTTCCCCAGGCCTGAGGTCACGCGCCGCAACACCGGCTACGCTCTCGACGCCCTGATGGACGCCTCCTGCTTCGATCCCGCGAGCGACCGGCCGTTCAACTTCTGCCAGCTGATCGCCGGCTCCGAGGGCACGCTGTTCTTCGGCGTCGAATACGAACTGAACGTCATCCCCCTGCCGCCGCCCGGGGCGCTGCTGTGCGTCCACTGCCACTCCGTGGACGAGGCCCTCCGCGGCACGGTCATCGTGATGCGGCCCGACCGGCCGGCCGACGCGAAGGCCACCGGCTGCGAGCTCATCGACAAGCCGATCCTCGACTGCACGAAGGAGAACCGCGAGCAGTCCAGGAACCGCGGCTTCGTGGTCGGCGATCCCGGGGCCATCCTCGTCGTGGAGCTGCGGCATGCCGACGAGGGCGTGCTCGCCGAGAGGCTCACGGCCCTCGCGGGGGAGCTTCGCGCGGCGGGCATCGGCTACGCCTATCCCACCCTGTTCGGCGCCGACGCCCAGAAGGTGTGGGAACTCCGCCGCGCGGGACAGGGCCTCCTCAACAACGTGCCCGACGACAAGAAGCCCCGCGAGATCGTCGAGGACACCGCCGTGGCCGTGGCCGACCTGCCGGCTTACATCGCCGACTTCGACCGGCTCCTCGCCGAGAAATACGGCATCGAGAGCGTGCACTATGCCCACGCCGGCGCGGGCGAGTTGCACCTCCGGCCACTGTTCGACCTGCGGACGGCCGATGGCCTGCGGATGTTCCGCGCCGTCGCGACCGACGTGGCGGCGCTCGTCAAGCGCTACCGCGGTTCCTTGAGCGGCGAGCACGGCGACGGGCGACTGCGGGGCGAGTTCATCCGCGCGATGGTGGGCGACGCCTGCTATGCGTTGCTCGTCCGCGTGAAGCGGGCCTTCGATCCGCAGGGCATCTTCAACCCCGGGAAGATCATCGACACCCCGCCGATGGACACCTCCCTGCGGATCATGCCGGGCGCGCCGCCGACTTATGACACGGTGTTCCGGTTCGCCGACACCGGGGGCGTGCTCAGGGCCGCGGAGAAGTGCTCGGGGGTCGGCCAGTGCCGCAAGCCGCCCGCTGCGGGCGGCACGATGTGCCCCAGTTACATGGCCACGCGGGACGAGGAGCACACGACGCGGGCCCGGGCCAACGTGCTCCGGCAGGCGCTGGAGGGGGGCCGCGCCGCGGCCAACCCCTGGACGGACCCGCGGCTCGCGGCCGTCATGGACCTCTGCCTCTCCTGCAAGGCCTGCAAGAGCGAGTGCCCGTCGAACGTGGACATGGCCCGGCTCAAGGCCGAGTGGGAACAACACCGCCACGACGCGCAGGGCGTGCCGCGGCGCAGCCGCCTGATCGCCGGGTCGGCCGCCGCCATGCGGCGGGCGACGCTCGCGCCCTGGCTCTACAACCTCGCCGTCACGGCGCCGGGCCTGTCGCGGCTTGTGAAGCGGTTTTTGGGGTTCGCGACCCAGCGGTCGCTGCCGAAACTGCACGGCACCACGCTCTCCGCCTGGCACCGCCGCCGGCCGGCCCGCGGGCCGGCTCCGCTCGGCCGCGTGCACCTCTTCTGCGACGAGTTCACCGACCTCCTCGATGTGCCGGTGGGCATCGCGGCGATCGAGTTGCTCGAGGCCCTCGGCTGGGAGGTGGTGATCCCGGCGCACGTCGACAGCGGCCGGGCCCAGATCTCGAAGGGACTGCTCCGCACGGCCCGCACGCTCGCCGAGCGGAACGTCGAGCTGCTCGACCCGGTCGTCACCGACGACGCCCCGCTCGTCGGCATCGAGCCGTCGGCGATCCTCGGCTTCCGCGACGAATATCCGGATCTCGTCCGCCCGCCGCTCGCGGCAGCGGCCCGCCGGCTCGCCTCCCGCACCCTGCTCATCGACGAGTTCCTCGCCCGGGCCGCGGCCGCCGGCCGGATCGACGCCGCGGCCTTCACGACCGCACCGCGCACGGTCAAGCTCCACGGTCACTGCCACCAGAAGGCGCTCGCCTCGGTCGACTGCTCGGCGGCGATCCTCCAGCTGCCGCGGAACTACACCGTCGAATTGATTCCCAGCGGCTGCTGCGGAATGGCCGGCTCATTCGGCTATGAGCGGGAGCATTTCGAGGTCTCGATGCGGATCGGGGAGCTGGTGCTCTTTCCGGCGGTGCGTGCGGCCGCGGCCGACGCGATCGTCGCCGCCCCGGGCACGAGCTGCCGGCACCAGATCCACGACGGCACCGGCCGCACCGCGCTGCATCCCGTGCAGGTGCTGCACGCCGCCTTGGCGCGGTGAGCGACAGGCACTCCAGGGCACCCCTGCGGCACTGTAGACTTCCGGCTTCGATCACACCGCATTCCTTGCTGGAGAACCGCCAGGCCCTCCCGCGAGGGCTCCGAGATGGGAAGGACCGACGACCGATGCCCGCGACCACGATCGTCTGGTTCCGTCACGACCTCCGCCTCGACGACAACCCCGCCCTGGCGGCCGCCGCCGCCCGCGGTGCGGTGGTCCCCGTCTACATCTGGGCGCCCGACGAAGAATCGCCTTGGGCGCCGGGCGCGGCCGCCCGGTGGTGGCTGCACGGATCACTCGAAAAACTCATGGCCGCACTGGCCAAGGCGGGCACGCCGCTGGTCATCCGCCGCGGCGGGTCGCTCGCCACCCTGCGGACAATCGCCGCCGAGGTCGGGGCCACGCACGTCACCTGGAACCGCCGTTACGAGCCGGCGATCGTGCAGCGCGACACGGCGATCAAGCAGGCGCTCGCCGCCGACGGGCTGGCCGTGGAGAGCTTCAACGGCGGGCTGCTCTACGAGCCGGCCCACGTCGCCACCAAGGAGGGCAAGCCCTACCAGGTGTTCACGCCGTTCTGGCGGGCCCTGCTGGCGCGGGACGAGCCCGCCGCGCCGGTCGCGGCGCCGCGAAAACTCGTGCCGCCGACGAAGCGGCCGGCCGGCCTGGAAGCAGGCGACCTGGACCTGCTGCCGACGATCCCGTGGGCGGGCACGATGGAGAAGACGTGGTCGCCCGGCGAGGCCGGGGCCAGGAAGCGGCTCGCCGCCTTCCTCGAGCGGGCGCTGGCGCACTACGGCACCGATCGCGACCGTCCCGACCACGCGGGCACGAGCGGCCTCTCCGCGCATCTGCACTGCGGCGAGATCTCGCCGCGCCGCGTGTGGCATGCCATCCGTGACGCCGCGGGAGGGAAGCCGGCGGCGAAGCTTGCGGGGAGCCCCGAGGTCTACCTCCGCGAACTCGGCTGGCGGGAGTTCGCCGGCCACCTGCTCTTTCACTTTCCGCACACTGCCGCCGCCCCGCTGCGGGCCGATTACGCGAAGTTTCCCTGGGCCAACGACCCTGTCGGCCTGCGGGCCTGGCAGCGGGGGCGGACAGGGTTTCCGATCGTCGATGCCGGCATGCGGCAGCTGTGGGCCACTGGCTGGATGCACAACCGTGTGCGGATGATCGTGGCCAGTTTTCTCGTCAAGGATCTCCGCGTCTCGTGGCTGGAAGGCGCCCGCTGGTTCTGGGACACGCTGGTGGACGCCGACCTGGCCGCCAACACCCTCGGCTGGCAGTGGGCCGCCGGCTGCGGTGCCGATGCCGCCCCCTATTTTCGGATCTTCAACCCGACGACCCAGGGCGAGAAGTTCGACCCCGACGGCACGTATGTCCGCACCTGGGTGCCGGAACTGGCCAAACTTCCAGCCACTGACATTCACCAGCCTGCGGCGGCGGCCGCGTCCGTCCTCTCCAAGGCCGGCGTCAGCCTGGGCCGCGACTACCCCGAGCCGATCGTCGATCACGCCGCAGCCCGCAAGCGGGCCCTCGAGGCCTTGAAGGCCGTGAGCAAGGGAAAGTGACGCGTGCTTCGTCACGACTTGATGTATCACACCCGACCGTCACCATCGGACACAGGCGATCAGGTCGACGTCGGAATCGTTCCCCAAATCTGGGCAAGCTCCTGACGTGCCGGGAACGGCTGGCTCCGATTTCGTGGCCCGCACCTGTTTCGGCCTGGTCGCGATGCCGGCCTGGGTGTGGATGGTCACTTGGCCTGGCGGCGTCGGAGTTCTTCTTCGATGGCTTGCAGCTTGGCGGTGTTCGCGTCCTGGGGCCTCTCGTCGACGTCGGCGGGGGCGAGCGGCGCCGGCGGCTGCTGGGAGCGGGCGAACGCTTCGGGTTCTTTGGTCGGATCCGGCAGCCGCAGGTCGGCGGCGGGAACTTCGCCTGCCGGCAGCGGCATCCACAGGCAGCCAACTTCGCTCTTGCTGGTGTTCGTCCAGTGCAACCAGCCCCATGGGGTAAGGATGCAGGTCTGCCGGTCGTGCGGTTGGACGGCTTGGCCGGCAAATGTCAGCGGGCCGCCCCGGTAGACGTGTTTACTCTTCCAGCCGGTCTGTTCGCCGTACTGATACGCCCACTGATCAGACTCATACTTGCCGGCTCTCGACAAAGGCTCACTCGCCGCCTGGGCTGGTGTTTTTTTGGACACGGCGAGCTCGTCTGCGTGTGCCGCCATCCCGGCCGCCATCATCATCCACACGACGAGCAACAGGTTCTTCATGGCTGATCTCCTGTGCAGAGTGCCTCTTTGGTTTTCGGTCACTTCACCTCCAGGGCCACGCTCGCGGAGTGGGCGTTGAACTCGGGGGCGTAGCGGCTCTGGATCCGCGCGAAGCCGCTCGACGCCGTGCCCCGGTGGGCCGCCCGCAGCGAATACTCGAAGACGTGCGTGCCCCGCGGCAGCCGCTCGAAGAACAGCTGCGTGGAGGCGTCGCGGATCGCCACGTACCAGGCGGCGCCGTCGCCGTATCGCCAGCCGGAGAGCACGTCCACCGGCTCCGTGATGCTCGGCCGATGGTCGGCGAGCTCGAGGAACTCGTAGTCGCGGTCGCTCGTCACCACGAGCCGCACGACCAGCTCGTCGCCGAGTTCGACCTTGGCCTCGCCGCCTTGCCTGACCGGCACGAGCTCCGGCCCGGCCTTCGTCATCCGCTTCACGAACAACTGCTTCTCGACGGCCAGCTCCTCGCGGCCCGCCGCCGGCACCTTTGAGATGTCGTCGAGGTACTGCCAGTGGACGCCGCCGAAGGCCAGGCCTTTGTCGGGCTTCGTGACCGTGATCGTCGCCATCTCCGGCTTGATCTCGCGGCGGGTGAACCGCTCCTCGAAGAAGCCGGTGCCGGCCTCGACCTTCGCGGGTTCGATCCGCTCGCCCCCCACGTCCACCGTCACGAGTTCCTGCGCGGCGAGCAGGTCGTCGCCCCGGCCGAGAAGGGCCCCGACGGCGTCGGCCGTCGTGCGGCTGTTCTTCCAGCGGCTGGTCCGCTTCTGCGAGAGCAGCCAGACCTTCATCGCCTCGACCGCGTCCTTGTCGCCGGCCACCTCGTCGAAGGCCTCGATGAGGATCGACTGCGACGCGATCGGGGCGTAGTGCCAGCTCCACCAGCCGGGGTGCGGGTCCCGCCACCACATCCCCTGCCAGCTCTCCTTTTCCTCACCCGGCTTCACGTCGGCGTCCACCGCCCGCTGCCTGAGGCTGTCGATGATGGAAAGTGCCGTCGGCTTGTCGCCGGAGCGGGCCAGGGCGATCGCCAGCTGCCCTTGCGTGAGCCGGCCGTCGAGCTTCATCCAGCACTTCCGCGCCACGTCGAAGGCCCACTGGATCGCCGCGGCCGCCTCGCCCTGCGGCGGGGCGTCGGCCGTGAAGAAGCTCCGCGCGTAGAGGGCGTAGACGCCCAGCGGCGTGAGCACGATCTCGTCGGGCTTGCCCTTCCAGAGCTTTTCGGCCCGGCGCCTCTCCTCGACGAGCCGGCCGTCGAGCCAGGGGATCGTCTGCAGGGCCGGCTGGACGTCGATCTTGGTGCCCGCCGCCCGCAGGCGGCCGAAGCCCGCCACGATGCCGAGCGTCACGCTGTCGCAGGTCCGGCCGCCGGGGAACCAGGGCCAGCCGCCGTCGCCGTTCCGCAACGCGGCCAGCCGCGTGAGGGCCGCCTGCTTTTCGTTCTCGGCCCGCGTGGCGTCGAAGAGCAGCGCGATCCGGGCCCGGGCCTCCTTCTCGTCCACTGCGTCACGGACCCACGGCGTCTCGGCGAGGAGCGTCTTCACGAGGTCGGCATTCTTTTCCAGCGGGCTTTCCAGGGCCGCCGTGCCCTTCCACTGCTCGAACACCCTGCCGATCCGCGGGTCGCTCGTGGCCAGGTGCCGCGCGAGCGCGTTGGCGTATAGCCGGGTGAAGAGGGTCTCGGTGCTCTCATCCGACTGCTCCATGATCGAGGGCAGGGCGAGGACGGCGTACCAGGCCGGGTTCGACGTGGCCTGGACGACGAGCGACTGGCTCTGGATGTCGGTGCCGGCGCTCCTGGCGAGCCGATCGAGCGCTACCTTCCGCGTGCCGGGTCCGCGGATCGTGACGGGCACCGACTCGCTGACGAGCACCTTGCGGGGCAGGACCGGAATGAAGGCCTCCTCGCCGTCGGCCGCCTTGCCGGCGGCGCCGGTGGCGAGGTAGCGGAGCGTCTCCGTGCCGTCGGCCACCCGGACCGTGAACACGACCGGCTTCGATTCGCCGGCGGCGAGGTCGAAGGAAAGGCTGGTTTCGCCGACGATCAGCCCCGAACGGTCCGCATCGGTGCGGGCGTCGGCGAGCGCGAACTTCACCGTCCCGGCGAGCCGGCCAGTGGACTTGTTGCTCAGCTTCACCGGAATCTGGACGACGTCGCCCGCGCGGAGGAAGCGGGGCATGACCGGCTCGACCATGAGGTCTTTTATAGACACGCAGCTATCGACAATTGACCCGCTGCGGAGCGCCGCATCGTGGGCCAGGCCCTTGAACTGCCAGGTCGTGAGCGTGTCGGGGAGCGTGAACTCGATCGACACCAGGCCATCCTTCCCGCTCGAGAGCGCGGGCAGGAAGAAGGCCGTCTCGACGAGGTTCTTCCGCGGCGGCGGCGGGGCGGCCGCGGCCGGGCCCGGCTGGCCGCCGGGGCCCTGCGGTTCGCCGGCTTTCGCCTGTTCTTCGATTTCGCCGTCCGGACCACGGCCTGGTTTGTTGGCGGCTTTCCGGGCGTCCATCGGGGCCCCATCCATCATCACCTCAGCAGGCGCAGCCTTTGCGACCGAACCCCTTATGCCGTTCCGGTGCCACATGGCCATTCGGCCGCCGCCACCCCCGCCGCCCGCGGCGTCCCCGTACAAGCCCATCGCCGGCGTGCCGAACGGATCCCGCAGCACGCGGTAGGTGATCTCCGGCACGATCACCTGCGGCACGTCGAACTGGCCGCGGATGTACCCCAGGCCCTCGCTGCGGTTGGTGAACGACAGGTTCAGCCAGCTCGTCTCGCGGCGGAAGATGTTATTCAGGTCGCCCGGCCAGGCATGCGCGGCCAGCGCGTCGAGCGACTGGTCGTAGGCGAGCGCGAGAAACTCGGCCGCAACGGGCGCCGCCGGCCCGGCCACCGGATCGGCCACGCTCGTGATCTTTGCCCGCCAGATCTCCTTCGCCCCCGGCTCGAGCCTGCGGGTGAACCGCTCCCACTCGATGGCGAGTTTTTTGTTGGTCCACGGCACGTCGATCGTGCGGCTCTCGGAATGGAGCCGGCCGTCGCGAACCATCCAGGCCCGCACGGTGAACCCGCCGCGATGGGCGTCGGTGACCTTCAGGCTCACCGGCCACTGCGTCCGGCCCGGCTCGGTCCAATACCGCGCGAGCGTCCTGCCGGCCTGCGTGATCTCGACGAGCGCCCGGCCCGCCTCGTAGCCCGTGCCGACGAGGGCCGAGAACTCACTGGCCGGCTCGACCGACTGCTTCGCCTGCTTCATCACGAACGCCCGCTTCACGCCGTATCGCGGCGCGGCCGGATCGACCACCTCGATCAGCTGCTCGGCCTTCACTGCCGGCACGTCGCCGGCGGCCGGGATCTCGAACACCGCCTTGTAGATGCCCGCCGGCAATTCGACCGTGGCCTCGATCTTGCCGGTGGCCTTGTCGGTCGTGATCTTCTGCGTGAACGCGGCCTCGCCCGTGGCCCAGGTCTGCGGGTCGGCCGGGTTCGGTGCGACGGGCCGCCGGCCGGCCGGGCCGACGCCCTTGCCACGGCCGCGGAACGGCCGCGGCCGTGGCCCGCCGTGGCCGCCCAGGAGGTCGCCGCGGGCCACCTCGGCCGGCTGCACGAGCCGCGACACGGTAAGCGTGCCGGCCGCCTCGCGGGGCTGGCCGTCGAGCGTGGTCGTGCCGACCGTGAGCTTCACGGCGGCGGGCTTGCCCCCGTCGCCCGTGGCCTGCCATTCGGCGGCCGACACGCTCGCCTCGACGTCCGTGTAGCCCACGCTCACGCTCCGCGTGTCGCTGCGGGTCTCGCCGCTGGTGTCCGTGACGTCGGCCACGACGGCATACGTGAACACCGGCAACGACTCCTTGGGCACCGAGCGGTCGGGGCGGGCCGTGAACGTGACCGTGAACTTCCCGGCGTCGTCGGTGACGGCCGTGCCGCGGGCGATCCGCTGGCCGCCCGCATCGAAGGGCAGCCAGGGGTAGAACCAGCGGCACCAGAAGGGCCAGCGGACCTGCCGCGTGACGTGCCACTTCACCTTCGCCGCGGATACGGGCAGGCCCGTGTAGGTGGTGGCCGTGCCGGAGAGCGAAACCTCGCCGCCGAGCGGCGGCGACTTTTCCGGCGCCGCGAGCTTGACGAGGAACTTCGGCCGCTTGTACTCCTCGACGCGGACGCCCACGCCGCCGCCGAAGCCGTCGTTGCCGGTGGCCTGGGCCTGGATCGACCACTGCCCCGGCAGGGCCCCGGTCGCGATCGGAAAATTGCCGTGGAACGAACCGTTGGCGCTGGTCTTGTGGGTGGCCTTGGCCACCTCGCGGCCGTTGGCGTCACGGAACGTGACCTCGATCGTGCGGTCGGCCACGGCATGGTAGTCGGCCTTCTCGAAGTCGCTCGCGCAGGCGATGCCCTTGTAGTGGACGATCTGGCCGGGGCGGTGGATGCCGCGGTCGGTGACGAGCACGAGCGACTTCGTGCCCGCGGGCTGCTCCTGCCGCCAGACGTGGGTCGAGTCGGTGGCGGTCGCGTGCCGCTTGCCGCCGAGGTCGGCGGTGGCGACCACGACGACCTCCTTCTGCTGCGGGGCGGAGAGTTCGTAGCGGCCCTCCTTGTCGGTGGTGGTGGTGCCGGCCTCGGCGAAGGGGGCAAGATTGCCGCGGTCGCCACGGACGAAGAGTTTCACGGTTGCGTTGACCACGGGCTCACCCGAGGCGACGTTGACGACATGGCCCGCGAGGGAAACAGGGCCACCCTGCCGGGCCCGCTGGATCTCGCGTTGGCGTTCGTTCCCGGCGGCCTGCACGTCGGCCGCGAACACGCCGGCTCCCTGCTCGGCCACGATCGCCAGGTTCGTCACCCGCACCAGCGTCGCGAACACGACGTTGTCCTTCTCGCCGAAGTCGGCCTTGTGGCTGGCGATCACCCAGTAGTCGCCGGGCTCGAG
>Ga0315903_10000778_pt1 | contig 47975 bp, 47 predicted proteins | sample LakEriMetagenome_7_FD_203524 | JGI IMG/M metagenome (GOLD analysis project Ga0315903, IMG submission 203524) | Freshwater fungal communities from buoy surface, Lake Erie, Ohio, United States - Buoy 2 MA119 | ecosystem: Environmental > Aquatic > Freshwater > Lake | place: USA: Lake Erie, Ohio... | reverse complement strand
GGGGGGTTGTTGGCTTTGATATCGCTGGTCCTGAAGATGGTTTTCCGCCGAGTGATCAAAAAGATACTTTTGATTATCTTCGTAAAGAAGATGCCCATTTTACTATCCATGCTGGTGAAGCCTACGGGCTCCCCTCAATCTGGGAAGCGATCCAACTCTGCGGAGCCGAAAGATTAGGCCATGGAGTTCGTATCATCGATGATATTGATTTCTCTGGAGCTACTCCAAAACTAGGTCGACTTGCATCATACGTTCGTGATCGAAGAATTCCATTAGAGCTCTGTCCAACCTCAAACTTACAAACAGGTGCTGCTGCAAGTTATGCCGAACATCCAATTGGCAAACTGGCTCAACTTCGTTTTCGGGTGACTCTTAATACAGATAACAGATTGATGAGTCAGACATCAATGTCATTTGAGATGGAAGAAGCAGTAAAGGCTTTTAATTGGAACTTTACAGAACTTCAACGAGTAACAATTAATGCTATGAAGAGCGCATTTATCCCATATCCAGAGCGGCTAGAGATTATTGAAAAAGTAATCAAACCTGGTTATGCAAAGATTTCATCGGGAACATGACCCACTCGGCACTTGATTTTACCGATCCAGATTTCATAGCTGACCCTTATCCTGCTTTAAAGGAGTTACGCAAAGGGGATGGGCCTGTTTGGCACGAAGGAATGCAAATCTTTTTGGCTGCCAAACATGGTGATGCCAATGATGTGTTTCGAAATAAATCATTAGGACGAATATTCGCGCCAAAAACTCCAGAGTTTGAGTGGGAGATTTTCAACTGGCTCCATGCAGATTCAATTTTAGATAGTGAGCCACCCAAGCACACTCGATTACGCTCACTCGTTGCAAAGGCATTTAATCGTCAGAAAATTGAAGGAATGCGACCATCTGTTGAGCGCATCACTCAACAATTACTGGATTGCATTGATGAGAAAGTGAAATCAGGGGAAACCTTTGATCTTATTGCAGACTACGCCGAGCCTCTGCCAGTAAAAATCATTGCCGATCTTTTAGGTTTTCCTGAAAGTGATGAACACTTACTTCGTCCGTGGTCACAAGCAATTGTAAAGATGTATGAAGTAAATCCATCCCTGCAATATCAAGCCGATGCTAAAAAAGCCGGACGTGAATTTGCAGAGTATGTACGTGGACTAGCAGAACAGCGTAAGAAAACTCCTGGCCAAGATTTAATAACAGAGTTAGCAACTGTTGAAGAAAATGGAGAAAAGCTCAACATGCAGGAGTTAGTAGCAACGTGCATTTTGCTTTTAAACGCAGGCCATGAAGCAAGCGTGAATGCTTTTGGAAATGGAATGGTGGCTGTTTTGGAGCGCCCTGACCAAACAAAACTCCTACGGGAAAAGCCTAGAGAGCTAACAAATACGGCGCTAGAAGAGTTCATGCGATTTGATGCACCACTGCATTTGTTTGAGCGAACTGCTACCGCCGATACTCAGATAGGGGGAGTAGAGATCAAACAAGGACAGAAAATCGCTGCATTGATTGGTTCTGCAAACCGTGATGAATCTATTTTCTCATCGGCAGAATCAATGGATGTAACCCGAGATCCAAATCCTCATGTTGGTTTTGGTGCAGGTATTCACTTCTGTCTGGGTGCACCATTAGCAAGGCTTGAAATGAGTGTCTCGCTGCCTGCGCTGTGGGAAAAGTATCCAGAGATGCAACTGTCTACTAAGCCAGTTCGTCGTCCAACATTTGTTTTACGTGGTTATGAAAGCGTTTTTATCTCTGCTTGATCAGGGTATGAAGACTGAGCGCCCTTTTTGGTAACGCTTCGAGATGCAACTTTTACACCAAAACTCATAGCAGTTGCTGGATCTTCACCCTTTGCTAAGGCATATGCAAAACTGCCAACAAAACTATCTCCGGCCCCTGTTGTATCAACTGCCGTTGTTTGTGGAGCCGGACATTTAATTAGTGAGCCATCAGAATCAATGAAAATTGCTCCCTGACTACCCACAGTTACAATCGAATTTTTTCCAGGTCTAAAGCTTTTTAGAATCTCATCACTAGTTGGCAATGCCCCATGAAGTTCACGAAACTCGGTTTCATTTGGAATGATCCAATCGCACAGATCGATTAACTCCGGGGAAAGCTGTTCAAATGGAGCAGGATTTAAAATTGTTGTGCATCCACGGCTCTTTGCCGCCTTAAATGCTGCAATGGTTACTACCTGCCTAATTTCACATTGCGCAATCACAATATTTAGATCAGGAATGTTATTGATTGCATCAACTGCTCGAATGATTTCAATCTCATGGTTTGCTCCTGGGATGATAATGATCCTGTTTTCACCTTCACCATCAACCCAGATATGTGCAACTCCAGTAGGTGTATCACTTCGATCTACATAAGAAACATTAATTCCAACTTTATTGAAGTTTTCAGCGATGGCATCTCCAAATACATCTTTTCCAAGTTTGCCAATAAAGTGAACACTCGCTCCGCACAAAGCTGCCATTACTGCTTGGTTTGCACCTTTGCCGCCAAAACCAGTTGTAAAAACTTCACCTACAAGTGTTTGACCTGGCTCTGGCAGGACATCGGCATAGGCAGTTAAATCCATCATCGCACTTCCAACGACGGCAATAACTGCGTCCTGATTTTGGCTCATTGCGCTAGGGTACTGGTTATGGAAAAAACTTCAATCATTTTGGATGTAGATACAGGCATCGACGATGCATTTGCAGTTTTGTTCGCAGCAATTCATCCTGCTATCAACCTTCTTGGGATCACGTGCGTAGATGGCAATACAAATATTGAAAATGTAGTTGTAAATACACTAAAAGTTTTAGATGCTGCGCAAGCACCAGAAATTCCAGTCGCACGTGGAGCATTGCGCCCATTACTTGGTGAAAGTCATTATGCAGAGTATGTGCATGGCGCAGATGGCATGGGGGATTTGGGAATCTCTCCATCTAGGCGCACAGTAGATCCACGTTCTGCAGTTGAATTACTGCGAGATTTAATTGAAAACTCTTCAGATCCGGTAACGATTGTTCCTTTAGCACCACTTACAAATATCGCTTTATTCTTACGAGCATTTCCTGAAACGGCAAAGAAAATACATCGAATTGTTTTAATGGGTGGCTCTGCCTCTGCCGGTAATGCAACAGCTGCTGCAGAATTCAATGTGTGGCATGATCCAGAAGCAGCAGCAATTGTTTTTCAAAGCGGTGTTCCAATAACTATGTATGGACTCGATGTATTTATGCGCCCTGGAATCACTCGCGAACAGGCTTTAGAACTTCAAAGCTCTACCTCACAATCCGCTCAGTTTGGGGGCGAATTAGCTTTGGCATTTATGGAGCGCTTGGGAGTTTCTCCCATTACTTTAGGTGATTACGGAGCAGTTGCTAGCGTGATACGTCCTGATTTATTCACTACGGCGATGTTTGATGTAGTTGTCGATACTTCAGCAGGGCCAGCGCGAGGTCAGACAATTGTGGATAGGCGCGATGCATTTTTACGCGAACTTGAACCAATTGATTTAGAAGATTCTGCAAAAGTTCGCGTTACATTAGATTTAGATGTAGATGCCGTTGTAAAACTTTGGCTTGAAACTGTAAATACTAAAAAATAAAACTATCGCCCTTAAAGTTCTAAACTCCGATGGTATGCCAAATCGTTTTACTCTCTGTAAATGCTGTAATTCGGGCGGCAGTAGCGCCTTTAAAGCTATGAATTCTTTTGAGGTTTTCTGCTCCAGCAACTTTTATTTCTGATGTTAACTTGGTTGGTAATCCAGAGATATCCATCGCATCAATATCCATGTGCGATGCCATCCAAGGTGCGATTTCATCCTTTTTGCCAGTCAAAACATTAATCACTCCTGCTGGTAAGTCACTGGTTGCAAGAACCTCTGCAAAACTCATCGCAGATAATGGTGCCTTTGTACTTGCAAGGACAATTACGGTATTTCCAGAAGTTATTACTGGTGCGATAGATTCAATTAAACCCAGAAGAGATGGGCTCTCAGGGGCTACGGCTGCCACAACTCCCATGCTTTCAGGAATTGTGAAGTTATAAAAAGGACCAGCAACAGGATTGTTTGCGCCAGTGAGAGAAGAAATCTTATCGCTCCATCCGGCATACCAAACTAATGTGTCAATTGCTTGTAGAACTTCTTTCTCTGCCTTTACTTTTGTAACACCAGTTGTGATCATGATTTCTTGAACAAACTCACCTGTTCGAGCTTGCAGCATCTCTGCAATTCGATACAAAATCTGTCCACGGTTATATGCCGTTGCTTTACTCCAGCTATTATGAGCAGCGCGTGCTGCGACAACAGCCTCCCGCAAATCTTTTCTTGAAGATTGACATGCATTGGCAAGAAATGCACCTTTAGAAGTTTTTACTTCATATGTACGACCAGATTCACTGCGAGGAAATGCTCCGTTGATAAAGAGTTTGTAGGTTTTTTTCACATCAATGCGCTCACTCATTACATAACCCCTTTCTCGTTAGAAACTGATTTGAGATATGCAGCCAAACCATGGCGTCCACCTTCGCGACCCCAGCCCGACTCTTTATATCCGCCAAATGGCGATGTTGGATCAAACTTGTTAAATGAATTCGTCCAGATAACTCCAGCCCTTAGTTGTTGAGCCGCCCACAACGTTCGCGAGCCCTTCTCGCCCCAAATGCCCGCAGACAGCCCAAATGGGGTGTTATTTGCCTTCTCAATTGCCTCTTGGGGGGTACGGAAAGTTAGTACTGAAAGAACTGGTCCAAATATCTCTTCGCGTGCAATTCGGTGCGCCGAAGTAACTCCAGTAAAAATCGTTGGCGCAAACCAATAACCCTTTTTAGGGAGTTCACATGCTGGGCTCCAACGCTGCCCACCTTCGGCATCCCCAACTTTTGCAAGCTCTACTATTTTTGCAAGCTGCTCTTTGCTGTTTATCGCACCAACATCTGTGTTTTTATCCATGGGATCACCAACACGGATTTTCTCCATACGCTTTTTCAGCTTATGTAAAACCTCTTCTGCGATGTTTTCCTGAAGTAGTAATCGGGAGCCAGCACAACAAACATGGCCTTGATTAAAGAAGATTCCATCGATAATTCCCTCTACTGTTTCATCGATAGCTGCATCTTCGAAAACAATATTTGCCCCTTTGCCACCTAACTCTAAAGTTACACTCTTTTTCGTGGGTGCAACGGATCGAGCAATTATCTTGCCAACTTCAGTAGAGCCAGTAAATGCGATTTTATCGATGCCTGGATGGTTAACTATTAGCGCACCTGTTGTTCCATCACCGGTCACAATGTTTACAACACCAGCTGGAAGCTCTGCCTGTTGGCAAACTTCGGCAAATAAAAGAGCAGTCAGTGATGTTGATTCTGCAGGTTTTAGTACAACCGTATTTCCAGTAGCTAACGCTGGAGCAACTTTCCATGCCAACATAAGTAGCGGAAAGTTCCAAGGAATTATTTGACCTGCAACGCCATGGGGCTTGGGAGAACTACCAAGACCTGCGTATTCAAGTTTGTCTGCCCAACCTGCGTGATAGAAAAAATGTGCAGCGGCCAAGGGAATATCAGTATCGCGTGATTCGCGAATAGGTTTTCCATTATCTAAAGTCTCTAAGACAGCAAACTCACGAGCTCGTTCTTGTAAAATACGCGCAATTCGAAATAGATATTTCCCACGTTCCTTGCCAGAAGTTTTTGACCATGTTGAGGTGTAGGCCTTTCGAGCTGCTTTAACTGCGGCATCAACTTCGGCTTTGCCAGCTAGCGCAATCTGACTTAAGACCTCTTCAGTGGCGGGATTAATCGTTGGAAAATGCTTACTCCCCGCAACAAACTTTCCACCTATGAAATGACCATACTTTGGTTTAATTGTGGTGATCGCACGAGATTCTGGTGCTGGTGCATATTCAAAACTCATCGATCTCTCCAATCTTTCTTCATATCCTTAATGTTCTTCATTCTCTTCATTGCTTTAATCATCTTCATAGATTTCATTTGACTAATCCATGCTCACATAGGTAGGACTAGCGTAGTAGCCACTATCCATTTTCATACGCTGCATCAATAGATCATTGAGCAATGCACTAGCTCCTATGCGAAATAACTTAGAATTGAGCCATTCTTCACCGGCAACCTCATTGACAAGTACCAGTTGCTTAATGGCATCCTTTGTATTGCGAATTCCACCGGCAGGCTTGACTCCAATTCGCTTCTGGGTCATTTCGTAAAAATCTCGAACTGCCTCAAGCATGACCAAAACAACAGGGGCAGTGGCAGCCGGTGCTATTTTTCCTGTTGATGTCTTGATGAAGTCAGCACCTGCAGCCATGGCTAAAAATGACGCCTTACGAACATTGTCATATGTGACTAATTCACCAGTTTCAAAAATAACCTTCAGGTGCGCTTTGTCTCCGCATACCTGGCGGATCGTGACAATCTCATTAAAGACATCAATTAATCGTCCCTCAAGAAATGCACCGCGATCAATCACCATGTCTATTTCACTAGCACCAGCATCAATTGCATCCTGAGTATCTAGGACCTTAACTTCAATTGATGCGCGTCCGGATGGAAATGCTGTTGATACAGCAGCCACTGGTACATGCTTTCCGCCGATTAAATCAAGATGCTTGCGTGCCACAGCAACCATGTCGTTGTAGACGCAGATTGCACCAACACTTGGAACGCTTGAATCAGTTGGGTCGGGCCGCACAGCTTTTGAGCAAATCGCTTCAACTTTACCGACAGTATCTGCACCTTCCAGTGTCGTTAGGTCAACCATCGAAATTGCAGTATCTATTGCCCATCGCTTGGAAGTTGTCTTTATGCTTCTGGTTGAGAGCATGGCTGCACGAGCATTTGCTCCCACTTGATCGACACCTGAAAGAGTTTTCAAATATTTTTTTAGCGACGCCTCGGTTCCATCGACTAAGCCATAAAAATTCACGATAGCAATTCCTTCAATGATGGTCGTAGCTGCTTCAAAATCTCTTCTGCGTTTTCTTTATTCTTTTCAATGACCTCAATGTAACACTTGAGTTTTGGTTCGGTTCCACTTGGACGAATAATTACGCGGATCGATCCCCCTAACCACATCCTTAACCCATCAGTTGGAGGCAGTCCATCTTTTGGTTGTGATAAATCCTCAATAACCCTGACTTCCCGTCCAGCTATCTGGCGTGGTGGAGCATTTCGCAAGGAGTTGAGCAACTCCTTAACTTGAGATATTTCTTTTACTCTGATCGAAATCTGCTCTGTCGCATGATAACCATACATACTCCAGATCTCATCAAGGAGATCCTGAATAGTTTTGCCTTCGCGTGCTAAATCAGATGCAATCTGTACAATAAAAATGGCCGCAGAGATGCCATCCTTATCATTAACTGTTAAAGGATCTATGCAATATCCAAGGGCCTCTTCATAGCCATATGAGAGATTAGGAATTTTTGAGATCCATTTAAACCCTGTCAAAGTTTCTTGAAATTTAATCGCGTGCTTTTCAGCGATTTTTTTCACAATCGTTGAGGAAACAATCGAATTTGCAAATACTCCTTTTGGGTTTTTCTGTGAGATGACATGTGCAAAAACCGCGCCCAACTCATCGCCATGAAGAATTTTCCAACCAACCTTTGGATCCATCACTGCAACTGCGCATCGATCAGCATCTGGATCGGTTGCAATAACCAAATCAGCATCAGTTTTTTGTGCCATCTCTATGGCTAAATCCATCGCACCCGGTTCTTCAGGGTTTGGAAAAGCAACTGTGGGAAAATCTGGATTAGGCTCGGCTTGTGCTTCAACCAAAATTGGAAGATCAAAGCCTGACTTTTTAAACACAGCCAACAATGTTTCTTTTCCTACTCCATGCATTGCGGAGTACACAATTTTTAAAGTGCCTGGGTTCTTTGCTAGCTGTCCTGTTTGAGAAATGTAATTCTCGAGCAGATGATCATCAACTGTGCTCCAATTATTTGCACGTGGAAGATTTCTTGCCGAAACAACTTTTGAAATCTCATCTGCAATAAAGGAATCAGTGGGTGAGGTTATTTGAGAGCCTCTATATGTAATCGAATCTACAGTTCCACCGAGATAAACCTTTAAACCATTATCTTGCGCCGGATTGTGGCTTGCAGTAACCATGATTCCAACGTCACAGCCGAGTTCATTTGTTGCAAAGGCAAGAACTGGTGTGGGCAGAGGATGGGACAAAACAACTGTAGTTATGCCGGCGCCAGAGAAAATCTCTGCCGCCTCTCGTGCAAACTCATTAGAACCATGTCGGGCATCTCGTCCGATTACTACGGCTGTCAGACCGCGAGCCTTCATGTATGCAACTATTCCAGCTGCCGTTCTTGCGACAACTGCTCTATTCATACCTGAGGGGCCTGGACGTACCGGACCGCGTAGACCTGCGGTTCCAAATTGAAGAAAACCACTAAATGATTTTTTTAGCTCTAGTTCATTATTCGTATCGACCCAGTTTTGAAGTTTTGCAGCTGATTCTGCATCTGGATCATCGAGAATCCAGTCATTAACAGTGTGTAAAAATTCTTTATCCATAGTTTTACAGCAGCTTTGGAATTACGCCTTTAAGCAGTGTGCCCATTCGATCGGCGGCAGCTTTACCGGCTGCAATGACTTCTTCATGATTTAACTTCTCGCCAGTTACTCCAGCAGCAGCATTTGTAACCAGTGAAATTCCCAGAACCTCTGCGCCAAGTGCGTGAGCAGCAATTGCCTCAGGCACCGTCGACATACCAACTAAATCCGCTCCCATAGTTCTCATCATGAGAATTTCAGCAGGTGTTTCATACGTTGGACCACGCCAGTGAACGTAAACCCCCTCTTGAAGAGATGAATCTTCTTTTTTAACAATCTCTCGAATCCTCTTGCTGTACAGATCGGTTAAATCCACAAAAGTTGCACCAGATAACGGTGACACTGCAGTTAAAGATATGTGATCGCGAATCAAAACAGGCTGTCCAACTTTATATGCCGTATTTATTCCGCCGCATGCATTTGTCAAGATAATTACTTTGCACCCAGCTTTAACGGCAGTTCGTACTCCATGAACTACTGGCTCAATACCTTTGCCTTCATATAAATGAGTTCGTCCAAGAAATACCAAGGCACGCATTTTTTTACCGTTGGCATGAATTTCATATGATCGAATTTTTCCCGAATGACCTTCAACAGCCGGAGGTAAAAATCCCTCAATCTCTTCTGCATTACATTCAAAAACCGGAGCACCAAGTGCATCAACGGCACTCACCCACCCAGAGCCCATCACGAGTGCTACATCATGTGAAGCAATACCCGTTTTTTTAGCGATCTCTTCTGCTGCAACAACTGCCGCCGCAATAGGATCGCTATATAAAAGCTCAGTTTTTCCCATGGCCTAATACTGTCATAAACTTTGATTTCATTATTAAAAACCCTTTACCTGAGGCCATGTGTATCCAAGTTGGGAACAGGCCTTTCTTAAAAACGGCATCGATATTCCAACAACATTCGTGTAGTCACCTTCAATACTTGAGATAAAAGGTGAACTGAATCCATCGAGTGTAAATCCTCCAGCAACGTGCAACGGCTCTTCTGTTGCCACATAATCATGTATCTCTTCATCACTCATATCTGCAAAGTTAACGCGAGTAGTAACTCGGTCTGAAATCTCTTTATCTTTACTTGTATCGATTATGCAATGTCCAGTGTGAAGTAGTCCGCTATTCCCACGTACTCTTCGAGCACGTTCGATCGCGATATCTGGTGTGCCAGGTTTACCAAGTGATTTACCGTCAAATTCGAAAGTCGAGTCACATCCAATAATGATTGCAGGAAAATCAATTTGCTCGCGGACAGTGTGTGCCTTGGTAATTGCAAGTGCAATTACCATATCCGAAGGAACCATAGAGTTGAAGAAATCGGTTTCCTCGTCCACATTGCTTACTATAATTTTTGGTGAAAGTCCTGCAGATTCCAATAAGCGACGTCGACTCTTTGACTGTGAAGCTAGAACTATTTTCGGAAGATCAGAAGGCACGGGTTAACGGTACTCGTTTAATGGCATAAATCAATTAATGAAATCTGGCTAATCCCATTTAAACTACTAAGATTATTGAGTGAACAATTCATTCCCGACCGTAGGATTAATTGGTGGTGGTCAGAATGCTCGAATGTTTGTGGCTCCTTCTGCAGCTTTAGGCATTGATCTTTTGGTATATGTATCAGATCTAAGTGATTCAGCAGCTCAGATTTGTAAGCATGAGATCGGAAGTTACAAAGACCTAGATTCAATTCGTGAGTTTGCTAAAAAATGTGATGTGGTTACTTTTGCAGATAAGTTAATTCCACTGAGTATTGTCCGAGCAATCGAAGCCGATGGTGTAGTTGTTCGACCATCTTCAGCAGCGTTAGAGCTCTCACAAAATAAAGAAGCTTTGAAGTTGAAGTTAATCAATTATCTTGGCGCAGAAGACAAAGGGAAAACCGAAAAAGTTCTTATTGAGCGACCACTTGATTTTAATTATGAGATCACAGTCATAGTTGCCCGCTCACCACACGGCCAGGCAACAACATGGTCACCAACTATTGAAGCCAAAAAAGATGGAATAAATGTTATGACTATCACGCCCGTTCCAAAACTTTCTCAAGATTTAAGTGAGCGAGCACAAAAGTTGGCGCTAGAAATAGTAAAAATTTCTGGTGTAGTTGGTATTGCAGCTGTGAAAATTTTTGTGAAGGATGAAGAAATATTTATCAGCGATCTTGTTATGGGCCCCCACAATTCAGGGTTATGGACGATTGATGGCGCCCAGACAAGTCAATTCGAACAACACTTGAGAGCAGTACTTGATCTACCTCTAGGAGATCCAACAATGATTGCACCTATTGCTGTGACTGGAAATCTTGTTGCAGGCAAGAAATCAAATATGTACCGCCCATACTTGCACCTGATGGCAAGGGCTCCTGGACTTCATTTTCATCAATATAGGAATGAAGTAATCCCAAATGAAAGTATCGGACATGTAACTTTGACAGGTGAGAACCTGGATCAGTTAATTGATGAGATTGAACATGCTATTGAGTATATGAGTGGAAAAATCGACGAGTAAACTTTCAGGGTTAGTCAGTGCGACCTAACGCCCGAAACTTCCAGCCAGCCTTTCGCCACAGATCTCGGTCTAACATGTTTCGACCATCAATGATGATCTTGCTTTTAACCAATGGTGCAATTTTAACTGGATCAATCTGTCGATACTCTTTCCATTCAGTTAGGTGCAAGACTAAATCTGAATCTTTTACTGCATCATTAATACTTTCGTCATACTGTAAAAGTGGAAAACGTTTACGAGCAGGTTCGATTCCCTTTGGGTCATGAACAGTTACAAGTGCACCAGCCGCACTTAACTGTGCTGCAATATCTAATGCTGGGGAGTCACGAACATCATCACTATCTGGCTTAAAGGTTGCTCCCAAAACTGCAATTTTGCGTCCCGTTAGATCATCAGAGAGTTCACTTCTAACAACATCGATCACGCGTAGACGAGCACGAAGATTGATTGCATCAATTTCGCGCAGAAATTCCAAAGCCTGCTTTGCTCCCAATTCTTCAGCTCTAGCCATAAATGCGCGAATATCTTTTGGTAGACATCCACCACCAAATCCAATTCCTGCTTGTAGAAACTTATTTCCAATTCGCGGGTCATAACCAATTGCCTTTGCAAGCACGGTGACATCCCCACCTGCAGCTTCACACACTTCAGCCATCGCGTTAATAAATGAAATCTTTGTTGCCAAAAATGAGTTTGCGGCAACTTTTACTAACTCTGAAGTTGGTAAGTCAGCACGGATCCATGGAGTTCCAAGGTCTAGAATGGGCTTATAAACTTTTTTTAGAACCTCTTCAGCTAAGTCATTGGCAACACCAACAACTAATCTATTGGGTGTCAAAGTATCTTCAACTGCAAAACCTTCACGCAAAAACTCTGGGTTCCATGCCAAATCGGAATCTGGCGCCATCTTCATCAATTCTTCACGAAGAGATTGAGCTGTTCCCACCGGTACTGTTGATTTACCTACAACAAGTGAACCTTTTTTAAGGTGTGGGGCAATTTCTTTAACTGCTGACTTTACATATGTTAAATCAGCCGCAAGTCCATCTTTGCTCTGCGGGGTTCCAACGCAAATGAAGTGAACATCTGCATTTGCTACGGAAGAAAAATCAGTTGTAAAAGATAAACGACCGGATTTCATTTCTTCGGCCAATAAAGTGTCCAAGCCCGGCTCGTAGAATGGCAAAATTCCACTTTGTAACTGTGCAACTTTTTCAGGATCGGTATCTACGCCAACAACCGTGAAACCAAGTGAAGACATGCATGCTGCATGGGTTGCACCAAGGTAACCGCAACCAACGACCGAGAGTTTTAAATCCATAACCTTCACTTTACTTCAATGCTCCACAGGGATTTTCATCAGCAGTACGAGTCTTGAATTTATCAATAACTGTCGGAGTCGGACTGCCCGAAGCCGAAGGAGATGGTTCAACAATATCTGTAAGAGGTAGATCCTCCCTGAGTCGGTTAAACAGTTCTGGTGCCAGTACTGGGTCCCATTTAACAACTGAACCTAATCCATCAACTCGAGCATTGGCATTTCCAAGTGGAATTGTCAAAGTTCGAACATTGCTTGCAGATAAATTCTTTAATTGCTTTGCAAGAGTTAATAGATCACTCTTATTCAACTGTGCATCAGTTTTGACTGTAGCAATTAGTGAATTAAAGAAGTTTACGAGCTTAACTGGATTTAATAACACCCCGGTGCTTGTCACTTTTCTTAACACGGCACTCATAAATTGTTGTTGACGTTGCATGCGACCGATGTCACCAAGCCCATCAAAATCTCTCGTTCTTACATATTTCAATGCCTCAATACCATTAAGTGTATGAACTCCAGCCGGTAAAACTAAGTGACTACCTGGATCATCAATATCCTTTTTTGTACAGACTTCTATTCCACCCAATGAATCAACTATTCCGGCAAAGCCAGCAAAACCAATTTCAATGTAATGATCAATTCGAACGCCAGTTTCATTTTCGATGGTTTGAATAAGTAATGGTGGTCCGCCAAATGCAAAGGCTGCATTAATCTTTCCAAGAGCTGGAGGAATGATTTTTCCACTACCCGAAGATGAAGGATGTTCCGGAATAGTTACCAAAGAATCACGAGGAATAGAGATGATTGTTGCCTTATCGCGAGACTTTGAAATATGAACAATCAACATTGTGTCTGACCTAGAGCCCGCAGCTGTTTTAGTACTACCTACGCGCAGTAGCTTTCGCTGTTCTTTTGTTAATCCTTCTCGAGTGTCTGCACCGACAATCAGGTAATTAAGCGCCGAAGTTGGTTTATCTGGTCTATCGACAACAGCGCCAAATGCATCGATGCGAGAAATCGCACCACTCACTTGGCCAAGTCCTAACCAAGAGATGCTTGAAATCACAACGATGCCCACTGATAGTGAGGTAAAAATACGAATTGCCCGCGTTGATTTCACTAGGAGAGAGTACTTCAACGGTACCGTGTACGGGTTATGTCGACATCAGCAAACACAATGTATGGCTTACCGAGAGCTGAAATCTCGGTGATTCTACCTATTCTCAATGAAGAGAAGTATTTAGCCGATTCTGTCAGAGCCATACTTAATCAAAAATTCGAAGGGCCACTTGAGGTAATTCTTGCAGTCGGCCCCTCAAAAGATAGAACAATGGAAATCGCACGCACGCTGCAGAGTCAAGATGCACGTGTGATTGTTATTGAAAACCCAACAGGGCGAACAGCCGCTGGCCTTAACCTCGCGATAGCAGCATCGTCGTATTCAATAATTCTTCGAGTCGATGGACATGCAAATATTCCAGATAACTATTGCCAGATGGCTTATGAAATTTTGAGGGAAACAGGCGCAGTAAATGTTGGTGGCATTATGGATGCTAGTGGCACGTCGATTTTTGAAAAATCTGTTGCTAGAGCGATGAAAAGCCCTTTAGGTGTTGGCGCCTCTCGATTTCACACTGGTGGAAATTCTGGAGAAGTCGACACTGTTTATCTGGGTGTCTTTAGAAAAGAGGCTTTACTTGCCGTGGGTGGATTTGATGAGAGATTTACCCGAGCTCAAGACTGGGAATTAAATTTTCGCTTACGCAAGATGGGCGGGGTAATCTATTTTGATCCCAGGTTAATTGTTTCCTATCGTCCTCGTTCGACATTTTCTGCACTTGCACGACAGTATTTTCAATATGGGCGCTGGAGAAGAGTTGTCGCTCGGAGTCATAAAGGAACGATGAATTACAGATACTTGGCTCCACCTTTTACAGTTATTGCAACCTTGATTTCATTTCTGTCTGGATTGTTGATTTCTCCAGTTTTGTTTTTACCAGCGATAATTTACGGAGCATTCATCCTGATTTCCTCAATTTCAATTGGAAAATCCCTGAGTGAAGTTCTTTGCCTGCCTGCAATTTTGCTCACAATGCACTTTTCATGGGGAATCGGATTTCTTACTTCACCTAACTCACTTGTTCCTGAGGTAACCTTGCATCCGTGAGTACCCCATTACAGGTTTATGAGCCCTTTAAAGCAGGCCTTCCTAAACTAGGTAAGTACTGGAAGTCGCTTTGGTCAAGGCGGACCTTTATTGCAGAGCATTCAAAATCTGAGCTGCGCGAACAACACTATGACTCCGTCTTTGGTCAGATGTGGTTAGTAATCAATCCACTTTTGCTTTCTGGTGTCTATTTTATTTTGATTGTAATTATCGGTGGCACTACAGATACCACTCGATATGTACATTTAACCGGAACGTTGTTTCTATTCTATTTAGTGTCAAATAGTTTAAGTTCGGGCGTAAAATCCGTAACTTCAGGACAGAGGTTGATTCTAAATACAGCTTTTCCGCGAATCATGTTGCCACTTTCTTCGGTTGTGATTGCACTCTTTAAGTTTTTGCCAACAGTGATTGTTTTTATTGTTATTAAAGCCGTTGTCGGCTCACCATTTACTCTCCAGATGCTGTGGGCGCTACCAATCCTGCTCATTACGATTCTTCTGGCACTGGGGCTAGCAATTACGATTTCATGTATAAATGTTTATTTCCGAGATATTGCGAGCTTCTTACCGTATGCCACTCGAACTCTTTTGTATTTATCTCCAATTTTGTACGAAGCATCAACATTAAAGCCCGGATTACAATTTTTGGAGTATGTCAATCCACTGTTTCCAATTTTAGACGCTTGGTCAAGTGCTTTGGTTTATGGTCAAAGCCCAGAGATTTCTAGCGTGCTTGCAGGTTTGGGTTGGGCAACTGGAATTTTCTTTTTCGGAACATACTTTTTCTTATCGAGGGAGCGTGAGTTCGCTGTCCGCCTCTAATTTACATAAAACTAATGAGATTGCCGTTTCGGTAAGAGATGTATCTCTTACGTATTCGACAACAATTGATCGCAGGCCAACATTTAAGGTAAGAGCTAAAGCGCTCATGCGTGGAAAAAAACAAACTCGAGTTGTTAATGCGTTAAGAAACGTAAATCTTGATGTTGAATACGGTCACGTTTTAGGTGTTATCGGTGCAAATGGTGCCGGTAAGTCTTCCCTTATGCGATGCATTGCCGGAATTTTGCCGCCAACTCAAGGGCGAATCGAAGTTTATGGATCTGTAAGTACTTTGCTAGCACTTGGCGTTGGGTTTAATCCATCTATGTCTGGCCGCGACAATGTCTACCTAGGTGGGTTAGCTGCGGGAATGACTCGCGATGAGATTAACGGGCACTTTGATGAGATTGCAGCTTTCTCGGAATTAGGTGATGCTATTGACGCACCTATGCGAACCTATTCATCTGGAATGTATGCCCGCCTTGCTTTTTCCGTTGCAGCAACTGTTCGTCCAGATATCTTGATTATTGATGAAGCGCTCAGTACAGGCGATGCAAAGTTTAAAGAAAAGAGTTTGAATCGAGTCAAAGAGCTTCGAAGTGATGATCGAGCCCTAATTTTAGTAAGCCATGCGATGCAAACATTACGAGAAACATGTAACGATGTAGTTTGGCTTGATAAAGGTAAAGTTATCTCAAGAGGTGAACCAAACCAAGTAATCGATGCATATCAAGAGTTTTTACAAGTTGGAAAGAGTGCAGCAATCGATGAGGATGTTTAAGCGACTCACTTTAGCTCTTGCCTTTACTCTTCCAATTTCTTTGATTTCACCATTACAGGCACATGCAACGCTGATTCCACCAACTTTTCAATTCACAGGCGCTGGCTACGGTCATGGTGTTGGAATGAGTCAAATGGGTGCGCGATCGAAAGCTTTAGCTGGCGAAAACGCCGCATCTATTTTAAGTTTCTACTATAAAGACGTTGCACTAGAAACGGTCGATGATACAAGAATTCTTCGTGTAAATATCGGACACCAATTAACATCTGCAAGAATGTTAACCCGCACCCAAGGTGCAACAATGCAGATTTTTAGTGGTGACATTGGTGATGCACAAGGTCTTCAACCCCTTGCAACAATTCCCGCGATGAGTTCTCTCAATTTTTCTGTTTTAGGATCAACGGTTATTCCAAGTATTACGACAGGAAAAAACAACTCGAGTATTCCTGGAAATCGCGTTTTTACCGTTCGATGGAGTGGAACAAGATACCTGGCAGGCGTAGATGGGATCATGAGTTTGTCTCATGCAAATAGAAAAAGTAATTTTCGTTATGGTCAAGTGCAGGTTCGAGCCATTAAGGCAGGCTCTCTTGGTTTTAGGTTAGCAATTACCAACTCTGTTCGATTAGCAGATGAGTATTTGTGGGGAGTTAGCGAGATGCCTTCATTTTGGCCAACTGCAGCGCTTGAAGCACAAGCGATTGCATCGCGAACTTATGCATTAAGCAAAGCCGGAGTTATACGAACCGCTTGCGATTGTGATTTATATGGAGAGATTACTGACCAAAAATTCCTTGGTCATGCCAAAGAAATAGAGAAGAAGTGGGGAGTAGTTTGGAAAAATGCAGTGACAAATACAGCCGGATTGGTTTTAACCCAAGCAGGCAAGCCAATAACTGCCTGGTTTGGTAGTTCAAGTGGTGGTATTACCGAAACAGCGCTGAATGCTTGGGGAAGTGAACGCGCTTTTACTCATAGCGTTGAAGATGCAGCAAGTTTGGATCCAGTGCTAAACCCTAACTTTTATAAGTGGGACAGAAGTATCACGCAATCAATTGTTGCGACAGCCTTTTTACTTCCAGATGTAGTAAATCTCGAAATCCTGACACGAAATCCAAGTGGAACTGTTGGGATGATTAGAGCTACGGCAAGTAACGGGCGGCAAATTTCAATTCGAGGTGAAACCTTTAGAAGTCGAACAAAGATTCCATCGGCCTACTTTAATTTAGTTGGCGTGCAAAACGCTGTTGAGCCCGCCCCAAGTCCCAGTTCTTAATACAACTTCTAGACCACCATTTATTGAATTGCGTCTAAACAGGAGATTACTTGCACCGGAAAGTGATTTAGCCTTTACAACTTCGCCATCTGGCAATTTAATCTTTGCTGAAGCAGTTATATAGACACCCGCTTCGACTACACAGTTATCACCGAGTGAAATTCCAATGCCAGAGTTTGCACCCAATAAACATTTTTCTCCAATAGAGATTACTTCTTTTCCACCACCGCTTAACGTACCCATGATTGAAGCACCGCCACCAACATCTGTTCCATCTCCAACAATTACGCCAGCTGAGATTCGACCTTCAACCATTGATGTTCCAAGAGTGCCAGCATTAAAGTTTACAAAACCTTCATGCATAACCGTTGTCCCGGCCGCAAGATGTGCGCCTAAACGAACTCGATCTGCATCGGCAATACGTACGCCGCTTGGCATTACGTAATCGAGCATTTTAGGAAACTTGTCTACTCCAAATACAGTGACATGACCATGGGCGGCAATTAAGCGAGCACGTGTCGCTTCAAATCCTTCAACACGGCAAGGGCCCATTGAAGTCCATACAACGTTATTGAGAATTCCAAAAATTCCATCCAAAGAAATACTCTGTGGTTTAACGAGTCGATGTGAGAGTAGATGTAAACGCAGATAGACGTCAGCAACACTTTCTGGTGCTTTAGCTAAATCTATTTGGATACTTACTAATTCGCGCTGAACACCTCTGTTTTTATCCTCACCCTTTAGTGCCAAAAGTTCAGAGGGAGCATTTCCTGACAATACAGAAAGAGATGGTGTTGGAAACCAAACATCCAAGGTTGTTCCCTGAGAAACTGTTGCGATTCCATGGCCAGATGCAATTGTCGGAGTCGTTTCAGTGTCGTTATTTGGTTTACCAGTTGCTGAGGTGGTCATGTGCTAAGCCTAACCCCTATTCTAGGTTGCATGCGTATTGCCGTCTTTTGTTCTTCATCGCCAAGCATCGATAACAAATATGTTGATCTGGCTTATCAACTTGGACAAGGCATCGCCTCTGACTCACACGAACTTATTACAGGCGGTGGACATATTTCAATGATGGGCGCAGTTTCAAGAGGTGCCCGAGATGCGGGTGGCAAAACAGTCGGCGTTATTCCTCAAGCATTAGTGGAGATTGAATTTGCTGACCACGATAACGATGAACTCCATGTCGTTGAGACGATGGGTCAACGTAAGCATATGATCACAGATCTTTCTGATGCATTTATCACCTTGCCTGGCGGAGCTGGAACCCTTGAAGAGTTCTTTGAAATTTGGGTAGGGAACTATCTAAAGTTCCACTCAAAACCAGTAGTAATTTTAGATCCATTTGGAATTTATGAACCATTGCATGAATTAATCATGCATCTTGAAGCGGAGAAATTCATCAAACCTGGTATGCGTGAAATTGTTAGATGGACAACAACTATCGAAGATGCATTAAATGCATGCGAGGGTATGTAAGAAATGACTAGCAATCACATCGAAATGACTTTAGTTATAAAAGCACCCATCGAAAAAGTCTGGCAATCTCTTTCACAATGGGAAAACCAGGGTGAATGGATGTTGCTAACAAAAGTTGAAGTCACATCAAAAATTCGCGAAGGCGTGGGAACTTCAATCGCTGCATTTACAGGTATTGGGAAATTAGGACTTATGGATCGTATGACTGTGACGGCATGGCAGCCACCAAATATTTGCGATGTGGTTCATACAGGCCGAATAATTAAAGGCACAGGCAGATTTGAGTTAACACAAATAGATGCCTTCACTACTCGATTTGATTGGTCAGAAGAGATCCAGGCCCCAAGAGCAATCTTTTTATTGATTTCGCCTGGTCTCTATACGGGAGTGAGAATCTCGCTCATGGCTTTTCGCCGACAACTCCAATCAGTTTAGTAACCTAGGTGTATGAGCCATTCATCCCAAAGCCTTTCGGATGCTATTGCTGGCTTGCCTGAAGAAGAGAGAATTATTCTGACGATGCACTATTTACGCTCCATGTCGGCACAGGAGATAGCTCAGGTCCTTGGGGCGCCTGAGCGCTCCGTCAAAGCCATTATTGAGCAGGGCAGGGCTCGTTTACTGACAATCATGGGCATGTAGGCCTCGATTTCTACTAATGCCGAATGTGCGAGATACTTAACCTCCGCATTTAGAAATTCGACCGTGATCCACTCAAGTTCGTTTAGAGGAGTAACACATGGCAGCCATGAAACCCCGCACAGGCGATGGTCCAATGGAGGTTACTAAAGAGGCTCGTTCCCTCGTCATGCGAATTCCACTTGAAGGCGGCGGTCGCCTGGTTGTTGAAATGAATGCAGAAGAGGCCAACAATTTAAGCGCGGCTTTACACGCGGCAGTTGGTCTAGTTAAGAAGTAAATCCGATTCCAAAGCGATAGCCTTTGGTAATCATGTCGGCACTACCCATCGCATCTTCAATAGACATCAACAGCGCTGTCAAAGCCGATTCTATTGCCCTTGGTTACATTAAAAACAATGATGGTGAATTTGAATTCGTTGGCTCGCTTTTATCTGAGTTGGAAAGACATTTTGAAGTAAATTTCCATGACGAATTAGTATTTTTCTCCCCTGTAGGTAAAGCCGGTGAACTATTTGAAATTCCCGTAAATGCACTCGATGCAAAAACCGAACGAGTATTTCTAGTCGGTCTTGGCGATCAAAGCGCTTCTGCATATAGATCCGCAGGTGCTGCAATCGGTCGTAAAGTTCGAGGAAAATCGACAACGGTGTATTCCACAATCTCACAGGAAAAAGACCATGCAATTTCAATCTCTCTTGGTGCATGGATGTGGAATATGAAATCGGATAGGAAAGATGATTCTCCGACAATTCAGATTGCAACAAAAGATAAAAAAATAATTGAGACTGCATCTGTGATTGCAAAGGCAGTCTGTCGCGCTCGCGATCTCATTCATACCCCTTCAAATATTAAAAACCCAGCATGGATGGCAAAGCAGGCAGAAGATTTTGCCCGAGGTACTGGCTTGAAGGTGCAAACTCTTTCTGGTTCGCAGTTAAAGGAGTTTGGTGGACTTAGAGCTGTTGGTGGATCATCTCCAAAACCTGGACCGCGAATGATTCAAGTTTCCTATACTCCTAAACGGGCAGTTAAATCTGTTCGAGCGTTACCGCATGTGGTTTTGGTTGGAAAAGGAATTACTTTTGACACCGGCGGAATCTCACTCAAACGCCCTTACGACACAATGACTGCAATGAAATCAGATATGGCTGGATCTGCTGCAGTTCTTGCAACGTTAACGGCATTAGTTGATTTACAGCCAATGGTTAAAGTTACGGCTTTGATGATGATGGCGGAAAATTCATTTTCTGGCACTGCTCAACGTCCCAGCGATGTCATTAAGCATTTTGGTGGAACTACCGTTGAAGTTCTCAATACAGATGCAGAAGGCCGATTGGTTTTGGCGGACGGACTTGCATTTGCTGACTCCACCCTAGATCCCGATTATTTAATTGATATTGCAACGCTAACCGGTGCCGCAACTCTTGGTTTAGGTCGACAGTATGCAGCGATGTACACGCGCGATGATCAACTTGCAGAGGATTTTGTAAAAGCAGGTGAAGCATCTGGAGATCGTGTATGGCGGATGCCGTTGGTTGATGATTACAAAGTAGCGTTAGAAAGTGACATCGCAGATTTGAATCACACCGCCGATAAAGGCGACTTCTCTGCCGGATCTGTAACCGCGGCATTATTTTTAGAGCATTTTGCAGGTAATCGACGTTGGTTGCATTTAGACATTGCAGGAACTGCAAGAAGTGAAGTAGATGCAGGGGAAAACTCAAAGGGTGGAACTGGTTTTGGTGTTCGACTACTTACACAATGGATTACTTCATTATGATTCGAATAGATCCACACTCTTTTTCTGAAAACTTTATTTCAGAGGATTACTTTAAATCACAAGCTCGTGCTCGGGGGATTGAACTTGGTGTAAATGACTCCACTCCAGGAGCCGGCGCATTTTTACGATTCCTTGCATTTTCTCTGCAGGCTCAATCAGTCGTCGAAGTTGGTACAGGATCTGGTGTTGGAAGTTTATGGATTCTAGATGGAATGCGTTCTACTGGAACACTCACATCTATAGATGATGAGATGGAACATACTCAAATTGCTAAACTTGCTTTTGCCGAAGCCGATATCGCGCAAAACCGTGTCCGATTGATTACAAACTCAGTTATTGACGTGATTTCAAAGTTAACCGATACCGCATATGACATGGTCGTGCTGCGTCATAATCCCGAAGATCTTAGTTTTGTAATTGGAGAAAGTTTAAGAATTTTAAGAAGTGGTGGAGTGTTGGTGATCGATAATTATTTTGGAGGCGGCAAAACTCCTGATGCTGCCCAACGTGATCCACGCACTGTTGCACTTCGTGATGCTGGGAAAATCATTAAGAATGACACAGAGCATTGGGTCAGCTCTATGCTCCCAGTTGGCGATGGATTATTACTTGCGACGAAGTTGTAGCAAACTAAGCCCATGATCTTTCCACGCAAGAAAAATCTACCGCCGGCTCCATGGTGGCAGGCGACACAAAAACCAGCCAGGGGCAACATTGTTTTAATTGCCCTGCTAGCTGGAAGCGTTGGAGGTTTCTTGGGAGTAACTGCAACCGGTGCTTCAATATTTAACGGAGCAACTTTGGTTTCATCAAATAGCGTAATTGAACGAGCGCCAGATTCTGTAGCAGGAATTGCACAAAGAGTTTTGCCATCTGTAGTTTCAATAAGTACTTCATCAGTAATTGGTGGTGGCACAGGATCAGGATTCGTGATTGATAGTGATGGTTTTATTCTCACCAATAACCATGTTATTGATGGTGCCGCTCGTTCTTCTGGAACGATTCGCGTTACTCTCAATGATGGTGCTGTGTATAGAGCCGAAGTCGTGGGCCGCGATGCTCCATATGACTTAGCTGTGCTAAAAATTAAAGCATCTGGCTTAAAAGCACTTCAGTTTGGTGATAGCGACAAAATTGCAGTGGGAGATTCAGTTATTGCAATCGGTTCACCACTTGGCTTATCAGGAACTGTCACGACTGGAATTATCAGTGCTAAAGATCGAGCAGTTACTGCCGGTGATGCAAATACTGAAAGTTCGTACATCAATGCACTTCAAACCGATGCTGCAATAAATCCAGGAAATTCTGGTGGTCCACTTGTTGATGCAACGGGTGCGGTAATTGGAGTCAATTCAGCCATTGCATCATTAGGGATCAATTCTCAGATTGGCTCCATCGGTTTAGGTTTTGCAATCCCAATTAATCAAGCCCGTAAAACTGCCCAGCAACTCATTGAAAATGGAGTTGCTACATATCCAGTCATTGGAGTGACTTTAGATATGAACTTCACTGGTGCTGGTGCAAAAATAACGACAACAGATAATGCAATCATGCCAGGAAGTCCTGCCCAAGTTGCTGGGTTACGTGCCGGTGATGTCATTACATCCTTTGAAGGCAAAGCAATTAATGGCGCTGAAGAATTAATAGTTGCCGTTCGTGCTAAAAATGTGGGAGATAGGGTCACATTGATCTATGAGCGTGGGGGAGTTAGCAAGACAACGTCACTTACTCTGACTGCGGCAAAGAAATAAGTACCGTAGGCTAACGCTATGTTCTTTGATATTGGTATTGGAGAGGTCTTTGGTCTTGCAGTACTAGCCATGTTTTTAGTTGGCCCCGAGAGATTACCTAAAGTTGCCAGTGAAGCTGCAAAGTGGGTTAAAAAGATTCGCGAGCTGGCAAACTCTGCAACTGCCGAATTAAAAGACAATCTAGGACCAGGCTTTGAAGATTTGCAACCAAAAGATTTGAATCCAAAAACTTTTGTGAAGAAACAGATTTCTGAGTTATTGGATGAAGAAAATCCAAAGTCACAATCCAACGCATCCAAGGCCATGATCGACCCTGATCTATTATGAGCATTTCTGATCAAGTCTTAGAGGCATTATCGCGCGTACAAGATCCAGAGCTTCGACGATCCATAACCGAACTCGATATGGTTCAAGATCTCAAAGAATCACAAGGTCAAGTTTCTCTCACAATTTTGCTAACAATTGCAGCCTGTCCTATGCAGGATCGTTTGCGCAAAGATGTTACTGAAGCTGTTGCCGCTATCGAAGGTGTCAAAAGCGTTGAAATGTCTTTTGGGGTAATGAATGAAGAGCAAAGAAATAACGTTAAAAAGATTGTGCGTGGAGGCAGAGAAAAGTTCATTCCATTTGCACAGCCTGATTCACTCACTCGCGTTATTGGAGTTGCTTCCGGTAAAGGTGGAGTAGGAAAATCCTCAGTCACGGCAAATCTTGCAGTAGCAGCTGCAAAAAAAGGATTAAGCGTTGGAATTTTAGATGCAGATGTTTATGGTCACTCGATACCGCGACTCATGGGTCTAATGGGAAAGCGACCAACTGCAATTGATCAGATGTTTATTCCCTTAGAATCTTTTGGAGTCAAAACAGTTTCAATGGAAATGTTCAAACCTGAACGATCTGACCCTGTTGCATATCGTGGTCCTTTGTTGCACCGTGTTTTAGAACAACTCTTATCAGATGCTTACTGGGGTGATCTGGATGTTTTACTCATTGATCTTCCACCGGGAACGGGCGATCTTGCAATTTCGCTGGGTCAATTGATTCCCAACTCAGAAATTGTCGTAGTCACAACACCACAAATAGCTGCAGCAGAAGTAGCAGAGCGAGCTGGACGAATTGCACATCAAATACACCAACAGGTAATTGGTGTTATAGAAAACATGTCAGCTTTTCCATGTCCTACCTGTGATGAGTCAATTTCATTATTTGGTGAGGGCGGTGGAGAAGAAACTTCTCGCCGACTTTCTCAGTTAGTTGGATCAGATGTTCCGCTCTTAGGAAAGATCCCTTTTAGCCCACAACTGCGCACTGGTGGAGATGAAGGCTCCCCAATAGTTGATCAACAACCAGATTCAGCAGCAGCGCAAGCGATTACGGAGATAGCCGAAAAATTGATGAAGCGAAGCAAGTCTTTACTGGGAGTCCGATTGGGAGTCTCTACGTAGCTCTTTAGAAATCTCTTGCGCTAAATCTGACAGCTCACTTCGCATGAAATCACGTGTTGCAACTTCTCCTAAAGAGTTTCGCAGTGAAGCAAGTTCACGAGTGAGATATTCGGTATCAGCAATTGATCGCTCATTTTGTTCGCGATCTTCATTGATCTGTATACGGTCTCTATCTGCTTGGCGGTTTTGAGCAAGCAAAATCAAGGGCGCAGCATAGGAGGCTTGAAGAGACAAAATTAATGTCAAGAAAATAAATGGATAGTCATCAAAACGCAGATCCTTCGGCGCAGTGAAATTCCAAATAACCCAGCTCGCCACAAAAACAGTCATGTATCCAAGGAAACGAGCTGTACCTAGAAAACGCGCAAATCTCTCTGACAAACGGCCGAATGCCTCACTATCAATGTGTGGGCGAAGCGAACGTCGCGTTTGACGAGGAGTATCTAATCCATAGTTGCGTGCCATTTCTCCTCCTTAAAGATTTTCTGACTCAAAAGTAATGGGTGTTTTTTCGCGGTGATCATGTCGCCAGTTCTCTGGCAGTAAGTGATCAAGCACGTCATCAACTGTTACTGCGCCAAGCAGTCTTTCATTGGAGTCAACTACTGGCAAAGAAAGCATGTTGTAGCTGGCCAAATGTGAAGAGACCTCATGTAAAGAAGCATCTGGATTTATTCCCTTGGAATCATGATCAACGATTGCCCCCAGTAGAGTTGCAGGAGGTTCACGCAACAATCGTTGATAGTGCACAACTCCTATGAATCGACCCGTTGGTGTTTCAGTAGGTTGGCGACAGATGTAAATCTGAGAAGCAAGTGCTGGTGAAATCTCTTTTTGCCGAACCGAAGCCAAAGCATCAGCAACCGTAGAGTTTGCAGTTAAAACGATTGGCTCTGTTGTCATCATTCCACCGGCTGAATAATCTTCATACGTCATAAGCCGTAAGACATCTTCTGCATCTTCAGGTTCCATTAAATCAAGAAGTGCATTTGCGCGCTCTTCTCCAATTTCACGCAGCAAATCTGCCGCATCATCAGGATCCATCTCACCTAATACATCTGCCGCTCTTTCGCCCTCTAACTCTGCCAACAAAGAGACACGATCTGTTTCATCCATCTCTTCTAGTACATCTGCAAGGCGTTCATCATTTAAACCACTTGCAACTTCAATTCGACGCTTGGGTGCAAGCTCCTGAAGTACCGCAGCTAAATCAGCTGCACGAAGATTGGCAAGGGTGGATAAGAGATTAACAACCCCTTGATTTTGTTCAGGAAATGCAAAACCAGTGACTTCTTCCCAAGCAACAGTGGACGTTGCACCTTTGCGGCGTAGTCCGCGACCACGGCGCATAATGTGCACTCGCTTTATTAGCCAATCACCGGACGGTGTTTGTTCCATAGCCATATCTTCTACAACGACTGCTTCATTTGTTTCAATAAGAGTTATTGACCGATCTAGCATTTCGCCGAGAACAAGAACTTCACCAGGACGTGTATCAAAACGTCGCATGTTAAGTAACCCTGTGATTACAACAGCTCCGTTTTCAATCGAAGTTACTCGTGTTATAGGAACAAAAATTCGTCGACGAAGTGGAACTTCAACTACAAGCCCTAGAATTCTTGGCGGTTCATTATTTGTTCTGAGGGTCGCAACAGCATCTCGCACCTTTCCTACTGGATCACCATTTGGATCAAAGACGGCGGTTCCAGCAAGACGGGCAAGAAATACTCGGTTTAAGAGATTGCTGCTCATAGGTTAAGGGTACCTTTGTCCTATGAGTGCAGGCCAATCAATTAGTCGAGATCACCATACGGCTATACCTGCTAAACCAGATCTCATTCGATTAAGCATCGGAATGATTGGAATCGGCACATCAGGCCCACTTATTGCATTAAGTAGCATGCCAATTCTGACATTGATTTTTTGGAGAAATCTTGGCGGTGCATTATTTACACTTCCATTTGCTTTACGTCATGCAAGAGATCGATCAGGTGTGAAGTGGGCATTGATAGCTGGTGTTTTATTGGCACTTCATTTCATTGGATTTTTTATGGCAATGCGAATGACATCTGTCGCAGCGGGAACTGCCTTAGTTGCATTGCAACCAATTTTTACGGCACTTTTTGTAAAGCTCAGTGGTGGACATATTCCATCGTCAGCATGGCTCGGAATGATTGTGTGTTTTGTTGGAGTAGGCCTTGTCTCAGGAGTTGATCTTCAAATTTCTGTGAGGGCTTTTACTGGTGATTTTGCCGCGATTGTTTCTGCAGCCCTTGCAGCAGCTTACATAATGGCTGGTGCTAAGGCACAAAGAACTTTAGAAACCTCTACCTATACAACTATTTGTTATTTTGTCTGCTCAATGACGGCTCTTCCCATGGCCTTGATTGCCGGAAATGAAATAACTAATTTCTCAGGAAAAGAGTGGCTCATTCTTCTTGGCTTAATTGTCGGCGCGCAATTGCTAGGACACACAATGTTTAACTCAGTATTAAAAAGAGTGTCCCCTGCAGTTGTTTCTTTGATTGTCTTCTTTGAAGTTCCACTCAGCGCGCTACTTGCCCTATGGTGGCTAGGACAAAAACCACCTATCGGAATTATTCCAGGGATTGTGTTAATTTTGGCTGGCTGCGTGCTTGTTGTCACTAGAACTAGAGGTGCCAGCAATGATTGATCTGCACACACATACAACTTCTAGTGATGGAACTGATTCACCACGCGAGTTAGTTAACAAAGCCATTGTTCAGGGTCTAGAGGTTTTGGGAATTAGCGATCACGACACCACTTCGGGTTGGCAAGAAGCAACAGAGAGCCTTCGTGGAAATCTAAAGCTTGCCTTAGGCGCCGAGATATCGTGCTTGACTGATGATGGCATAAGCGTTCACATGCTTGGACTTTTATTTGATCCTCTGCATCAAGAAATGCAAACAGTTCTAGAAGAAACTCGCGACGGTCGTTTGCCGAGGATGAGAAAAATGATTCAGAAAATGCAGGCTGAAGGTTTTGATATCTCCATTGAAGATGTAGAAAAAGCGATGCCAGCCGGTGCCACTATGGGTCGTCCTCATCTTGCCGATGCACTTGTAAACAAAAAAATTGTTAAGTCACGAGATGAGGCATTTACCGATCTATTGCACAATGAGTCGCGATTTTACGTTTCACATGCTGCGCCAACTCCCATTGAGGCCGTCAAGTTAATCCGTCGGGCTGGGGGAGTTGCCGTAATTGCCCACCCTTTTGCTTCTAGGCGGGGACAGATTTTGGGCGTTGATGATTTTGCAGATTTAGTGACAGCTGGATTAAATGGAATTGAAGTGGATCATCGTGATCACAATCCATCAGAGCGGGCCATGTTACGTGTAATTGCCACCGAATTAGATTTGGTAATCACGGGAAGTAGTGACTATCACGGAACCGGAAAACTTAATTCATTAGCAGAGAACTACACTGATAGGGCACAATGGGAGAAGTTAGAGTCTGCAGCAAATGCTAGAAGGGTTGTTTCACTATGAACGAGATCAGTGCAATAACTTTTGCTGTTCAATCCTTCGTGACTTTGTTTGTCATCATGGATCCACCGGGTGCAACACCAATTTTCTTAGGGCTAGTAGCAGATAAGACTCCGCGAGTACGTCGAATTCTTGCAATACAGGCTGCAGCAGTTTCATTGCTTGTTATTTCAATTTTCGCCCTCTTTGGTCGATTTATTCTCGGATATCTCAATATCTCAATGGAGGCCTTGCAAGCAGCCGGTGCGCTCTTACTTCTATTAGTCGCTTTAGAGCTTTTAACTGGTGACACCTCTAAGTATGGTGAAGATTCAGATTCAAATGTTGCATTAGTTCCACTAGGTACTCCAATCTTGGCAGGACCAGGTGCGATTGTTGCAACCATGATCTTTGTGCAGCAAGCAAATACACCGGAAATGGCAGCAGGACTAATCGCAGCTGTGATTGCCGTCCATGTTGCTATTGCCGCGGCATTGATGGCATCTACAACAATTTTGAAAGTTATCAAAGAGTCTGGTGTTACTTTGGTAGCAAGAATTGCAGGCTTACTTCTGGCTGCGATTGCGGTACAGATGTTGGTTGATGCAATTAGAGTTTTCGTTGCAAACTAAACTGACAACTATTAGGGGAGTTTAACTCTCTTTAAATTTTTTAGTTCTAACACGCGAGCGTTCAGTCTTTGGCTTCGGTACATCTTTTTTGACCTGTACAGCACGTTTATCTCTTTGATTTTCAACTCTGCTGGTGGGCTTACTACTTGCTCGAGAAACAGATTGAGAGTCAGTTTTTGTTACAGGTTTGGCCTTGACCATGCGCCCAGTTGAACCAGCTGGGATATCAAGTGCTTTGTAGAGATGTTCTGATGAGGAGTACGTCTCTTCAGGTTCGGCAAGTCCAAGTTCCAAAACAGTATTAATCATCTTCCATCGAGCAAGTTCATCCCAATCCACAAATGTCACTGCAATTCCATGTGCGCCAGCTCGAGCGGTACGACCGATACGGTGAACGTAGGTTTTTTCATCCTCTGGACACTGATAATTAATAACGTGAGTTATTCCATCGATATCAATTCCTCGCGCAGCTACATCGGTTGCTACAAGAACATCAGATGTACCAGCTTTAAAATCACTGAGCGCTTTTTCCCGCGCTCCTTGGCCTAAGTCACCATGAATTGGCGCTGCTTTAAAACCACGCTCCAATAAATCTTCTGCTGTCTTTTGAGCAGTTCGCTTTGTTCTACAAAAAACCATTGTTGGGCCTCGGCCATTGGCCTGCAAAATTCGAGCAAGCATTTCGATTTTGTCCATCGCATGCGCACGAAGAACATGCTGGGCAATTCGAGTGACAACTGCGCCTTCATCTTCACTATCTTGAGTGCGAATGTGAATGGGTTGATTCATGAATCGACGTGCTAACGCGATGATGTCTCCTGGCATAGTTGCCGAGAACAACATTGTTTGTGCTCGATTTGGTGTGCTTGCTAAAATCTTTTCAACATCTGGCAAAAACCCTAAGTCCAACATTTCGTCCGCTTCATCCAAAACTAGACGAGAAACTTCTTTAAGTTTTAGCTGACCTTGCCGAGAAAGATCAAGCAATCGCCCCGGTGTTCCAACAACAATTTCAACACCTGACTGCAATGCTTCAATCTGTGGTTCAAATGCTCGTCCACCGTAGACTGCTAAGGTTCGAATTCCGCGATTAGCTGCCAACTCTTCAATATCGCGAGTAACTTGAGTACATAGTTCACGAGTTGGAACAACGATTAAAACCTGGGGTAAACCTTTTTTCTCAAAAGATTCCCATTCGACATCATGTGGTGCAATAACACGCTCGATAACAGGAATTCCAAAAGCTAGAGTTTTTCCAGTTCCAGTCTTTGCCTGACCAATTACGTCACCATCAGCTAACGCAATAGGAAGAACCATCTCTTGGATTGCAAATGGCGCCAAAAAGCCATGGGCATGCAATGCCTCGATCGTTAGGCTACGAAGTGGAAGCTCTGCAAAAGTTAAAGCCACGTTACAAAACGCCGCAATTAAGAGTATGCGGATTCATCATTGAACTCATAATGCTCATCCTATCGGGTTTAAGTGAGCGGAAACCCTGAAATACCTCGCCACATGAGGCTATGAACAAGTTCTACAGCATTTTCTTTCGTCAATTTACTATCGCGCTCCAACCAATGACGAGCCGTAACTTGGGCATATCCAATCATTCCGACACCAATAAGCATCGATGCCTCTTTTGATAACCCAGTATCGATTGCAATAACTGCACTTACCGCAGCTGCGCAGTCATAAGTCATGCGATTAAGCCGCTCATGGACTTGAGGCTCAACACTCATATCACTTTCAAACAAAAGCCTGAATGCTTCACCTTCCTTTTCAATAAAGGAAAAATACGTATTAACAGTTGCATACACACGTTCTTTATTGTCCGGGGTTGATGCAATAGCTTTCTGAATTTCAAAGACCAAAGAGTCGATATGAAGGTCAAGGACTGCAAGATATAACTCTAATTTCGAAGGAAAATGTTGATAAAGAACAGGCTTTGAGACTTTGGCACGATCTGCAATCTCATCCATCGCAGCAGAGTGATAGCCCGCTGTGGTAAAGACTTCCAAGGCCGCCGATAGCAATAAAGCCCGGCGCTCATCTCTTGGTAAACGCGATTTGTTAATAATCTCTGCATTACTCATTTGCGCAATCCTACGGCAGAATTACCCATTATGAACCGCTCATATGAAGGAATTCGCATTCTCTTGGTACATGCACACCCTGATGATGAAACTATCAACAATGGGGCGACTATGGCCAAATATGCCGCCGGTGGTGCAGGTGTAACCCTAGTAACTTGCACACGTGGTGAAGAAGGCGAAGTTCTTGTACCTGAGCTTGCTCACCTTGCAAGTAGTGATCAGGATCAACTTGGCCTTCATCGCGAAGGTGAACTTGCTTTAGCAATGAAAGAATTAGGAATTACTGACTTTAGATTTCTTGGTGACTCATCAGTAAAGTTTCGAGACAGTGGAATGATGGGCACTGAACAAAATAATAGAGCGGATGTTTTTTGGCAGGCCGACATAGATACCGCAGCACAGTATTTGGTTGAAGTGATTGAAGAAGTTAAGCCACAGATCATGATTACCTATGATGAATTTGGTGGTTATGGCCATCCAGATCATATTCAGGCACACCGGATTGCAATGCGAGCCTCCGAAATTGCTGATTGGAAGATTCAGAAAATTTATTGGAACACAATGCCAAAATCTGTTTTAGCTCAAGGTATTGCGAAAATGAAAGAGATCGGTTCTGATTTCTTTGGAGCAGAAACAGTAGATGACTTGCCTTTTGCAAAAGATGATGCATTTGTCACGACCTTAGTAGATGGAAGCAAATTTGTAGACCAGAAACTTGCAGCGATGAAGGCACATGAAACTCAAATCACATTGGATGGACCATTTTTTGCTCTATCTAATAATTTGGGATTACAAATTTGGGGAGATGAGTACTACACACTTGTAAAAGGTGAAAAGAGTGCACCTTTTGATGATCATGGTCGCGAAACAGATTTATCCTCTGGAATTATTGCCAAATGAAGTATCTCTACTCGATTCTGTTTGGTTTGGCATTAGGTGCAAGCTCAGTCTTTGTTCACAGTCTGTATCCACCCTTTGGCTTGATTCTCTCAATAGCAGGTGCAAGTTTTGGAGTTTGGGCCTCAGGAAGACAGTGGGGTGGTCGAACTTTTCGATTTATTGTTGCCATTGTTTGGGCAACCGTAGTTTTGCGCGCTGGCTTTCCCGGTTTAAATGACGAATATTTAATTCAAGGTGATGGCTTAGGAACATCACTGCTAAACATTGGATTCATCGCCATTGTTATCGCAATCATTATGCCTCTTTAGTTTTTCTATTGGCCTAACTAGAGGTTAAGTCCAGGTTTGTCCCTCCGGTGTATCTTTAATTGTCAGACCCAAACCTTCGAGTTGAACTCGCAGATCATCACTGGCTGCCCAACGTTTTTCACTTCTTGCTAAAGAGCGCGCATCTAAGAGTTCTTTCATCTTCGCTGTTAATGCCTTTTCTTCAATTCCTGCATCAAGATTCAAGCCAAGAATCTGATCTGCATACAAAAACAGCGCGCGCTTATTTCCTTGCTCACTTTTTTCGACACCCCGCAGACGGAGCAGGATTTTGGGGGTGTCAATGTCGTTGTTGATCGCTGACTCTATTTCAGGATCTACTTCCCAAGGCTGCATACTTGTTTCATTTTCTGCCCATTCAGACATCTTGCCTCGCCAGCGAAGTAAAAGTTCATGAGCAGCTTCAATTGATTTCCAGGTTAAATCCATTTGAGATCTATATCGATTTTCCAATAGACAAAGCCGAAGTGCCAATGGATCAATTCCTCGATCAATTACATCCTGGAGTAGCAGCACATTTCCCGAGCTTTTCGACATTTTTCGACCTTCGAACAAGAGATGCTCCCCATGAACCCAAACATCAACACTTTCTTCACCAGTGATTGCATTTGATTGAGCGCGTTCATTTTCATGATGGGGGAACCGGAGATCAATGCCACCAACATGAACATCAACATGAGAATTCAAAAGATCCATAGACATTGCCGAACATTCGATATGCCAGCCAGGAAACCCTGACCCCCACGGTGATGGCCAAATCATTTGTGTTCTGTTACCTGCCGCTTTCCAAAGCGCCCAATCTGCATGAAATCTTTTGGCGGTGTCTTCAGAAACTTCATGCTTGTGTCCAGGCTTGAGTGCATCAAGTCGATTGCCACTTAACTCTCCATAACCCTGTGAGCTATGTGCATCAAAATAAACAGATCCGTCATTACCAACGTAGGCGGCCTTTTTATCGATCAATTCTGAAATCATCGACAACATCATTTCAATTGATTCACTTGCCTTTGGATAGACCATTGCTTTTCTAATATTTAAACGGGAGAGATCTTTGTGAAAATTCTCTTCATATTTACGAGCAATTTCATAGGGGTCGATTTTTTCAATGTGCGCTTGAGTTAGAATTTTGTCGTCTTCCTGAAAATCCTCGCTCATGTGTCCAACATCAGTGATGTTTTGGACCAGCGAAACATCAATCCCAGAGAGAGTTAATGCACGTGAGATCAAGTCTGCGAGGAGGAACGTTCTTAGATTTCCCACATGTGCATCCCGATAAACTGTAGGTCCACAGCAGTACATGGAAGTGGCACCATTGTGGCTTGCTACTTCCTTAAGTTGGCGAGATTTAGTGTCATACAAACGAAGAGTCATTTTTTTGCTATGACCTCTCTCCAGATGAAAATCTCATTATGAGAGAATTCAATTAACTCATCATGGCGATTTCTTAAAGATGTAGGACTCTGAAGATATCCAACAATGTCGCGGAAACCACCTTTGGGATCGTGCAAGCGAATACTCACCCTTTTTCCAATAAGGGCAGTAAAGGTGGACTCCAGCTCTGTGGGCATGTGCCTACGATAAACCGAACAAGCAAATCTGGCGATGTAGGTGAAGTACGCGTTAGAATTACGCCAATCAAATCACCATAAAATCTGGAGGCCTGTCGTGACCTATGTGATCGCCCAACCTTGCGTCGATGTTAAAGACAAATCATGCATCGAAGAATGTCCGGTGGATTGCATTTATGAGGGTGATCGCATGCTCTATATCCAGCCAGATGAATGCGTGGACTGCGGTGCCTGCGAACCAGTATGTCCAGTTGAAGCAATTTATTATGAGGATGATGTTCCTGGAGTTTGGAAAGAGTTTGGCGCAGTCAACACAGAATTTTTCGTTGAGATTGGTTCACCAGGTGGTGCAAGTAAAGTTGGAGCAACCGGGAGCGATCATCAGATTGTTGCCGCACTTCCACCAAAGAGCGAGTAACAATTGAGAGCACAGCTCCCAGATTTCCCGTGGGATGCATTGGTGCCATTTGGTGACAAAGCTCGTTCACATCCCAATGGGATCATCGATCTGTCACAAGGAACGCCAGTTGATCCAACTCCAGAGTTCATACAAAAAGCTTTTCGAGATGCGTCTAACTCTCCAAGTTATCCGGTTACCGCAGGAACCAGCGAACTTCGTGTTGCTATTAAGGATTGGGCAACGAAGCGTTTAGGTGCAACTGGAGATTTTGATGTTCTACCTGTTATCGGATCCAAAGAGTTGGTTGCATGGCTTCCAACAATTCTTGAATCAAAAAAGGTATTGATCCCTGAAATTGCATATCCGACTTATCACGTTGGTGCATTGCTAGCCAGTGCGCAGTCGATTCCAGTTCCAATTGATGCAACAACGTGGCCAGATGCTGATCTTGCGTGGCTGAACTCGCCTTCAAATCCAACAGGGCGAGTGCATAGCGCGAAAGAGATTCAAGCATGCATCAACTGGTCGAGAAAAAATGGATCTGTTTTAATATCTGACGAGTGTTACCTAGAGTTTGATCAGAGCGCACATTCACTCTCAGTTTTGTCCCAAACCGGCGGAGACAATAGCAATATTCTTGCCGTGCACTCCTTATCAAAGCGCTCGTCGATGGCTGGATACAGGGCAGCATTTATGGTGGGAGATGCTGCACTGATTGCTCGAATTCGAGAGATTCGCAAACATGCAGGAATGATGGTTCCGCTTCCAGTTCAAATGGCGATGACTGTTGCATTGACCGATGACACACATGTACAGCAACAGCGTGATCGCTACAACGCACGCAAGGATGCAATGCGGCCAGCCTTAATCAAACACGGATTTACTATTGAATATAGCGATTCAGGTCTTTATCTCTGGTGTACGCGAAATGAAGATGCATGGAAGAGCGTGGAATGGTTGGCCGGCTATGGGATATTGGCAACGCCTGGAAGTTTTTATGGTGAAGCTGGTGGTCAACATATTCGAGTGGCAATGACAGCAACTGATAGCCAGATTGCCGAAGCAGTTTCTCGTTTAAAGGAATAACTCATGGCAACAGCAATTTTGCTTGTTGGTGGTTATGGCACCCGCCTAATGCCATTAACTAAAAACACTCCAAAACCCATGTTAACTGTTGCGGGAATTCCGGTTACAGAGCATCAACTTAATATGGCCAAAGCAGCAGGAATAACTCAGATAGTTCTTGCTACATCTTATTTATCAGAGTTATTTACTCCATATTTTGGCGATGGCTCAAAGTGGGGGATGCAGATTCAGTATGCTGTGGAAAAAACGCCGTTAGGAACAGGCGGAGCGATTCGAAATGCGGCTCAATTAATTAACTCTTCAGAATCGATTGTGATTTTAAATGGCGACGTACTTAGTTCGCATAATCTTTCAAAACAGATTCGCCAACACGAAGCAAATAATGCCGATGTCACTTTACATTTAACGCAAGTCGAAGATGCTCGAGCATATGGATGTGTACCAACCGATTCCGATGGTCGGGTTACAGACTTCCTTGAGAAAATGGACAACCCAGTAACAAATCAAATTAATGCTGGATGCTATGTTTTTAACCCTCGTGTTCTTAGCTCTATCCCAATAGATACAGTGGTCTCAGTTGAACGAGAAACTTTTCCTTTGCTTGTGAAAAATGGCGCAGCTGTATATGGGTATGTTGAGAACGCATACTGGGTTGATATTGGAACACCTCAAGCTCTCATGAAAGCCTCCGTCGAGATTGTTAAACGACACGGTGATTTTTTGATTGCTCTGGATTCTGTCGTTGACCCATCAGCCCAACTGACAGGCGGCAGCAGTGTTGCACCTGGCTGTCAGGTTGCATCTGGTGCCCGAATTCAATCCTCAATAATTGAATCAAACTGCTTCATTGGAGCTAATGCTCAGATCATTAACTCCTTTGTTTCTCGAGGCACAAAAGTTGAAGAGGGTGCAAAAATTGAGAGTTCTTTTGTAACAAATCAGGAAATAGTTCCAATTCCCTAGATTTTCAACAAATGTTGCTACTCCCTATTGAAGGTTTTGTCTCCGATCACGCTCAAATTCACGCGAATTTCTGCCTAAATTTCGAAAAAATGCAGGTATTTAGGACCAAATTAGCCCCTACAGATCAGTCCATTTCCCACCTGCTGGCTTGACATAAGCGAGTTACACGCGTGTAATTCACCTATAACAAGTCTTGTCCACAAGGGATGAGATCATGAAAGCTAATGGAGAATCGAGCCTATGCCGATCCAACCCGCAGCCTCTTCCGGCCAGATCCCCACGTCCGGTCCAACAATCACTCTTGCTTCTGGCGAAAATATGGAACTCTCTTGGCAGGAACGTGCACTGTGTGCACAAACTGACCCAGAGGCTTTCTTTCCTGAAAAAGGCGGTTCTACTCGCGAAGCAAAGCGAGTCTGTCTTTCTTGTGATGTTCGTGCAGAGTGTTTGGAATACGCACTTGCACATGATGAACGTTTTGGAATCTGGGGCGGTCTCTCAGAACGTGAACGCCGCCGCCTAAAGCGCCGATCCGCGTAAAGTTTATTTCCCTTATCTCTTTTGAGATAGCGAGTCTCTTTCGAGATAGCGAGGTGTATTTATGGCCCCAAAAGCTGTCGAAGATAAATTTCGTGTTGTCGCAGTTCTTGTTACACACAACGGCGCAGTGTGGTTACCAGAAGTTGTCGCAGCCTTAGGTTCCCAAACTCGACCAATAGATTTCATTTCTGCAATTGATACTGGTTCAACTGATTCATCAACTAAATTATTAAAGTCGGCGCGTATTCCCTTTACAACAACTCAAGCTGATGTTGGATATGGAAAAGCCGTATCAATGGTTTTGCAAACTCTGCCTGAATGCGAATCTGATGAATGGATTTGGTTAATCCATGATGATTGCGCACCAGCTCCCACTGCGCTCGCTCAACTTCTTGCCGCAGTTCAAGAGCGACCACAAGTCGTTATGGCTGGTCCAAAACTTTTAGGTTGGCATGATCGAACACATTTACTTGAAGCTGGAGTAAGTATTGCTGGCAACGGTGCGCGCTGGACTGGTCTTGAAACAAATGAGTATGACCAAGGTCAACACGACGGAAACCATGATGTATTGGCAGTTAGTACAGCTGGGGCATTAATTCGTCGAGATGTATTTGAAGAGATTGGTGGACTTGATCCAAACTTGAATCTTTTCCGAGACGACGTGGACTTTGGTTGGCGAGTTCGAATTGCAGGACACTCAGTTCTTGCAGCAACTAATGCAGTTGCTTACCACGCACAAGCATCAGCAAACGAGCGCCGAATCGTTGATGTTGAGGGCGCTCTTTTACATCGTCCACTTTTACTCGACCGCCGCAATGCTGCATATGTTCTTCTAGCCAACTCTTCTTGGTGGATGTTGCCATGGTTAACAATTCAACTTCTTGGTTCTGCATTTGCCCGAGCAATCGGATATCTACTTTTGAAACTGCCTGGATATGCTGGCGATGAAGTGCTTGCTATCGCAACGTTACTGATCAGACCACAACAGATCCTTCATGCTCGACAGCAAAGAAGAAAGCATCGTTTGATTTCATCACGAGTTGTTTCTGCCTATATTCCTCCACGTTGGTCTCAGATTCGACATGGAAGTGAACATGTGATCGAAATTTTACGATCTAAACTTTTTCGCCACGAACAAACCAATCAAGTTTCATCTGTTTTAGATTCAACCGAAGAAGAAGAGGATCTACTTACTCCAGTTAAAAGTAATGAGTGGGCTCGCTTCTTCAAAAGACCAGAGATCTTGGGATTTCTTACTCTTGGTTTAATCACACTCATAAATTCACGTCAAAGATTTGGTGATCTTGTTGGCGGAGCACTTGCTTTGACGCCTGAAGGAGCCAGAGACCTTTGGCGTGTTTACTTTGAATCCTGGCATCAAGTAGGAATGGGATCTTCAAGTGCAACACCAACCTGGGTTGCAATAATTGCATTGGGATCAATACTCACGCTAGGTAATGCATCTCTATTTGTCACCATATTGTTTTTAATTGCTCCACTATTAATCATGTGGTCTGCTTTGCACTTATTGAAAAAACTAACTCAAAATTCATGGATTTCAATTCCGGCAGCGTTTCTCTATGCAATTTCCCCGGTGACTCTTGCGGCCATTAGTACCGGAAGATTGGCAACGCTTGTGATTTTGGCTCTTGCACCAATTGTTGCTGGTTCGATTTCAACTTGGGAAACAATCGAAACTGTTCGTTGGCGACAGATTTTTTCAATCGCGCTACTTCTGTCAATTCTTTATGCCTTTACTTTGATGGCATTTGTAGTTGCTCTCATTGGGCTTATTGCTATCTCGATTTCAGATTACGAAAAGCACGCACAGCTCGCCAACGAAGAACTCTATGGACATAGATTCAAGAAACGTGCTGTGGTCGTATTTGTGCCCTTTATTGCCAATATTCCTTATTCACTTGAGGCAATTGTTCAACCTAGTAGATTCTTAGTTGAACCAGGCATTGCAATCCCTGGAGGGGGAGTCGTAAAAACAGTTCTTGGCGATCCAGGTGGAGTTTTACCAATCTGGTTAGTAAGTCCAATCCTGTTAGTTTTATTGATTTCATTGTTTTCATCGACTCAAGCACGCAGGATGGCTGAGTACGGAGTCGGCCTTCTCGCCATTGCTGCAGTTATAAGTTCGATCAATATCACCACACATGGAAATGAGGCGGCTACAAAAGCTTGGGCTGGTCCTGTGATTGCCTTTGCAACTTTGGCTGCTATTTGTGCCGGCACTGTCTTGTTAGATCGACTTCGTCCAACTTTAGTTTTGAGTCATATTCATTATCGGCATTATCTATCTGCATTTTTACTTTTCACAACGATTGTTTATGGCGTTTTAGCCTCAGTGTTTTCAGTGACAACAGGTGCGCAATCTTTAGTCCAAGCAAATCGAGCAACTGTTATGCCAGCATTTTTAAATGTTGAAGGAGATCTAAAGATTTTAGTCTTACGAGAAGTTGCTTCGGGAAATCAAAAAAAGATTCAATTCTTTATATCTCGTGGAAAAGATATTTCGATGAGTGACCCAGATGTTGCGCCAGATCAGACAGATGCCATTGCACAGGCCGCACTTGGGCTCATTGATGGCTCCGGTATAACAAGTAGCACCATACTTAGTGAATACGGAATCAAATATGTTTTTGCTAAAGCACCAATAAAGAAAGAGATTATTAGAACAATCGACGGTCTAGGTGGATTCACAAGAACTTCTGAAACATCTGCGGGGGTAGTTTGGCAGGTAGCAACTCCAACAGGTCGTTTGATATTTGTTACTGAAAACGGATCCAAGATATTTCTAGAGTCCGGCGTTGAAGGAGCACGAACAAATCTTCCATCAGCAGGAACTCTAATATTGACTGAAACTTACAATCGTTCGTGGCAAGTCCTACAAGATGGATTTCGACTTGAACGAAGTAAAAATGAACAAGGTTTACCAACATTTAAAGTTGAAAAAGCAGGTGAAATTTCACTGATACATGATGGAACTATTCGTCGTGGCTGGATATCCCTTCAACTGATCTTCATTGCAACACTGTTTGTTTTAGCCCTTCCAGGTGGACGACGTAAGCGTGAGATATCCGATAAGGAGCTCGCATGAAGCTAACTAGGCCAATCCAGTTCATTACGATATTTCTCATTGTTTTTGGTTTAGCAAATCTTGTTGATGCGACAACCACATCAAAAACTTATACCGAATCATTTCCAGCCGTTGTGTGCCCACCAACTCTGGCAGGCTTGTCCTCACAAATATCATTAAGTTCTACGAAAACTCCATTTCAAAGGTTGCAGGATCAATCATCAAAAACCTCTGCTGTAAAGGTTTTGAGGCTGCCAGTAATCGCAGATTCATTGCTAGTAAGTAGTGAACTGACTACTCCAGTAGTGTGGCAAAGCCGTGCAGGTCGTTGGGGTGGTGCAGCACTTTGCATAGGACCTGTCGCATCTCAATGGTTTGTTGGGGCCAGCGCGGATGTCACAACTAGAGGGCGCCTTGTTGTGATTAATTCTGGTTTGAGTGACTCAATTGTTGATATTCAGGCGTTTTCTGAAAATGGAAAGCAGCAACTTCAAACAATTAATGTCAAGGCAAAAAACTATTCAGTAATTCCAGTTGATACTTTTGCGCCAGGTGATAAAGCTTTAGCGTTATTAGTTGAACCCCAATCAGGGCGAGTGAACTCATTCATGATTGATGAGCAAGGTCAAGGCCTTCGAAACCTTGGTGGCGATTTAGTGAATTCAACAAACATAGCAAGCAAGTCTCTTGTTATTCCTGCGATACCCACACAAAAACCGGTAAGAGGTCAAACAAATACACAGGGCCATGTGATTCGAGTTTTGGCACCAGGTCAAGTTGATGCAGATCTAACTGTTGAGGTTTTGTCTGCAAATGGAGTATTTATTCCTGTAGGTCTTAACTCACGGTTAATTGCAGCAGGTCGGGTAACTGAATTTAAATTAGAACCGGAGGTTTCATCAGAGGCTTTTGCTGTCAGGATTACAGCCACTGAGCCAATTGTCGCAGCGGTTAAATCTCGAATCAGCGCTTCTGGAAAATCTGATTTTGTATGGAGTACGCCATCCCCGGAACTAAACACCTTAACAATGGCAATTACGGGACTCTCACCGCTTATTGTTTTTGCTGGTGATCAGATTAATGTTTCGATTAATCTGACCTTAGTCAACGGTAAAACTGTAACCAAGAGCGTGGTCGGAAACGATATTGCTACGTGGAGACCCCCATCATCTGCCCGTTCAATAACAATAACAAAGGTTAATAAGGGCATTCATGCCGGAGCGATTGTGACTTCCGTGAATGGAATTGGGTATTTCCCTTTTGCCATCGGTAGCGAATTGGCAAAGATAGAGATCCCAGATTCAAACATCCAAGTTTTAAATCCTTGATAATCCCAAGGTTTCTTGCTCTAAGCCACTAATCTTGATCGCATGAGAATTCAAGGTGGACGCAGTTGTTCCCGTGCTGGTTGTAAATCCTTTGCAACTATGACCTTGACATATATTTATGCAGAATCAACGGCTGTTGTTGGTCCACTTGCAACATATTCAGAGCCTCATGCATACGACCTCTGCGTACTTCATGGAACAAGGTTAAAAGTTCCTAATGGCTGGAATGTTATTAAGGCAGAGATCACTAATGAGGATGTTGGACCAAGCGATGATGATCTAATGGTTATCGCAGATGCAGTCAGAGAGGTCGCTTCACATTCAGTTGAAGTTGATTCTGTTAGCAGTCCAATTCCGGCAGGACAACAGATAGGCCGTCGCGGACATCTACGCTCTGTCCCAAACTAAATTCATTAATGGATATTTCACCAAATGTATTCAAGGCTTATGACATCCGTGGCCTTGTTGAAAGCGAATTAGATTCTGATTTTGCATTTGAAACTGGCGTAGCTTTTGCCAGGTTTCTACAAATCGAACGTGAGCCAGCAACGATCGTCATCGGTGAAGATATGCGCCCTTCATCACCACTTTTAGCTGAAGCATTTTCGGCCGGTGTGACCTCTCAAGGTATGGATGTAATTCGAATTGGTTTGGCATCTACCGATTTAATGTATTTTACATCTGGAAAGCTTGGACTACCTGGTGCGATGTTTACCGCAAGTCACAACCCTGCTGAGTACAACGGAATTAAACTTTGCATGAGTCAGGCGCGTCCAATTGGAAGAGAGTCAGGACTCCTTACGATTGAAAAATTTGTGCGAGAAGGTTCACCGATTGCACTTAGAAATGTAGGTGTAGAAAAGCACCAAAACATGTTAGAAGAGTATGTAGATCACTTATTGACTCTTGTTGATCTTCGAGATATTCGACCATTAAAGATAGTCATTGATGCTGGAAATGGTATGGCCGGATATACAGCCCCGGCGATTTTTGCAAAACTTAACTGCGAAGTTATCCCTATGTACTTTGAATTAGATGGCAGTTTTCCAAACCATGAAGCAAATCCACTAGATGAATCAACGTTAGTAGATTTGAAAAAAGCCATGAAAGAAAACAAAGCAGATCTTGGACTTGCCTTTGATGGCGATGCTGATCGCTGCTTTTTAGTAGATGAAAACGGTGAAGGGATTAATCCATCATCGCTTACAGCTTTAATCGCCGAACGTGAGCTAAAGCAACATCCAGGATCAAAGATTATTTATAACCTGATTTCATCGCGCACAGTCCAAGAAGTGATCACTGAAAATAATGGGGTAGGCCTTCGATCCAGAGTAGGCCACTCAAATATAAAAAAGTTAATGGCAGAAACTGGTGCAATTTTTGGGGGAGAACACTCAGGCCATTTTTACTTCAAAGATTTCTGGCGAGCAGATTCTGGAGCGTTAGCAGCACTTCATGCTATCGCAGCCCTAGGCAGGAGTGAAGTAAGCATTTCTAAACTATTGGCTCCCTACTCTCGATATTTTCAAAGCGGTGAAATCAATACCAAGGTGGCGAACGTTCAAGAGGCAACAGAGTTAGTTGAAAAACACTATTCATCAACCCAAGTTGACGTCGATCATTTAGATGGTCTGACAGTCAATGGTGATAGTTGGTGGTTTAACCTTCGACCATCAAATACAGAACCACTCCTTAGACTCAACGTAGAGGCCAAAGATCAGGCTCACATGCAGACAATCCGTGATCAAGTTTTGGCATTAATCCGCAGTTAGGGCCCGCTTTTAATTGCGAATATTTAGCGTTGTGGCAGTAATCTATGTCCATAGCCGCCTAGCACAGTAGAGCCCTACGCCTTAGGTATCGAATTAACACTGTAAATACCATATAAGGAGATTCAAATGAACGTTCCAGTTACTGCAACTCTTCCAAAACATGACATTGCTGATGCATCATTAGCTGCTGCTGGTCGTTTGAAAATTGAATGGGCAGAACGAAACATGCCTGTACTTGCGCAGATCCGTGAGCGATTTGAAAAATCACAACCATTTGCTGGAGTAAGAATTGCAGCATGCATGCATGTGACTACTGAGACTGCAAACTTAATGCGTGTTCTAAAAGCTGGCGGAGCAGACATCGCACTGTGTGCATCAAATCCATTGTCAACACAGGATGACACAGCTGCTGCTCTCGTACATGAATATGGGATTAGCGTTTTTGCAAGAAATTCAGTAGATCGTGATGGTTACTACAAACACATTAATGCGGCTTTAGATATTCAACCACATCAAGTATTTGATGATGGTTGCGACTTAGTTAATACCCTTCACACTACTCGTAAAGAGTTGATTCCAAATATTGCTGGCGGTTGCGAAGAGACGACTACAGGTGTAATTCGTCTCAACCAAATGGCTAAAGATGGTGCTTTACAGTTCCCGATGATCGCCGTGAACGATACGGATACTAAGCACATGTTTGATAATCGTTATGGAACAGGTCAATCAACACTCGATGCAGTTTTCCGCGCAACAAACTTTTTACTTGCCGGAAGAATTGTTGTTGTTGCAGGTTTTGGATACTGCGGAAAAGGTGTCGCAGAGCGAGCTAAAGGCATGGGCTCTGATGTGATCGTTACGGAAATTGATCCAACAAAGGCCTTAGATGCAATGATGCAAGGATTCCGCGTTATGCCAATGGCCGATGCGGCAAAAATTGGTGATGTGTTCATTACGGTAACCGGTAACCGTGATGTCTTACGTGACGAACATTTCGCAGTCATGAAGGATGGAGCCATTATGGCCAACTCGGGACATTTTGATATTGAGATTGACGTTGCATGGCTGGAACAAAACTCAAAGCATAAGAATGAAAAAATGCGTCACCAGACTGATGAATATGTTCAAAAAGATGGACGTCGACTTCTTCTACTTGCAGAAGGTCGCCTAGTTAATCTAGGAGCGGCTGAAGGCCATCCTGCATCTGTCATGGACATGTCGTTTTCTGATCAAGCACTTACTGCTGAATATTTGGTCAAGGAAGCCAAAAACCTCAAGCCAGGCGTGCATGAAGTTCCTACTTATATCGACAAAGAAGTTGCATCTCTGAAGTTGATTAGTATGGGTGGACGAATTGACGTTCTAACTCCAGCTCAAGATATGTATTTGAATTCTTGGGAGCACGGCAGCTAATCACTGTAGTTATGGTTGTGGATTACGTCCACGATCACATTGATAGAAATAGTCAATTCATTTACGCCTGATTTCATTCAGGTGTCAGGATTTAACTAGTTTCTCTCCACACTTGTCGCATTAATGGCTTTGGCCATTTAATAAATTGCAAGACTGACCCGATGCACGCATTTAAAGAAATCTCACAGTTATTGTTTCCTGCGCGCTGCCTAGGATGCAACAAGCTTTCAAGCAGCATCTGCTCGCAATGTTTGGGTCAGTGGGAAATCTCCGAATTCAAAACCAAATACTCTCAATTAACCGTCCACTCAGCAGTTTTGTACACACCGGTTGCTGCAAAAATAATCTTAGCGGCCAAAGAAAGTGGAAGTTCAGTTGCAGATCAATTGCTCATTCAAGTGATTATTGGGCAGATCAGAAAAACAACACTTGATCTCAATAGCATTCGGTTGGTCCCAATTCCTTCAAGCAAGCGCTCTGTTAGAAGCAGGGGTAGAAATTTTATGATTGACATTGTTCGACAAATTACTAAACAGACAGGAATTCCAATGCTGGATTGTTTAGACCTGACTGGAAAAACTCGCGATCAGAGCGGACTCAATCGAAGGCAGAGGTTACAAAATATGCAGGGGGCACTTTCAATAAAATCAGTGGCCCGTGGCGAACTCTTACTCGTTGATGATGTGATAACAACGGGCGCAACCTTAAAGGAGGCCGCGAGAGCGTTGAATTCTCAAGGAATTCACGCACAAATATCGGCGATTACCGCCTGTGTTGCACAGCCTCTAAGATAGGACCATAGATTTAATCCCGAGATTTGATCCTGAGATTTAATCTTGAGAGTTCTTTTGAGCAATACTTAAATGTTTGTTAGATGAGTTTGACGTAATGAAGGGTCACATCAATGCCAGCCTTTGTAGACAAGATTTTGCGTGCAGGTGAAGGTCGCATCCTTCGCGAATTAGGCAAAATCTCTGACTCCGTCAATGCTCAGGAACATAGATTTGTAGCAATGTCTGATGACGAACTTCGCGGCCAAACAGCAATCTTTAAAGATCGTTTTTCAAAAGGTGAATCTTTGGATGATCTATTACCTGAAGCTTTTGCAGTCGTTCGCGAAGCAGCAAAGCGCACACTTGGACAGCGCCACTATGACGTTCAGATTATGGGTGGAGCAGCCCTGCATAAAGGAAACATTGCAGAAATGCGCACCGGTGAAGGTAAAACTCTTGTAGCAACTCTTCCTTCTTACTTAAATGCCCTAGCTGGTCGTGGCGTTCACGTTGTTACCACAAATGACTACTTGGCTGAGCGCGATAGTGAATGGATGGGACGTATACATCGATTCCTCGGCCTAAAGGTTGGAGTAATCCTTGCCAACATGTCACCGGCAGAACGGCGCGAGGCATATCTTTCTGACATCACATATGGCACAAATAACGAGTTTGGTTTTGACTATCTTCGCGACAATATGGCGTGGTCACTTCAAGATTGTGTTCAACGTGATCACTACTTTGCTGTTGTTGACGAAGTGGACTCAATTTTAATTGATGAAGCTCGTACTCCTTTAATCATTAGCGGACCGGCCGACAAAGCAACGAAGTGGTACGTAGAGTTTGCAAATCTTGTTGGAAAATTGACGCGAGACCTTCACTATGAAGTAGATGAAAAGAAAAAGACCGTTGGAATTCTTGAAGAGGGTGTCACAAAAGTTGAAGAGATTATGCAGATTGGCAACCTGTACGAAGCTGCCAATACCCCGATGATCGGCTATCTCAATAATGCCATTCGAGCAAAAGAGTTGTTCAAGCGCGATAAGGATTATGTTGTGATGAACGGTGAACTCTTGATTGTTGATGAGCACACGGGCCGCATGCTCTCAGGACGCAGATATAGCGATGGGCTTCATCAGGCACTCGAGGCCAAAGAAAGAATTGAAATCCAGAACGAGAACCAGACATTAGCCACGATTACATTACAAAACTATTTCCGTCTTTACGAAACATTGTCAGGTATGACAGGAACAGCTTCAACTGAAGCTGCAGAATTTGATCAAATCTACAAGTTGGGCGTAGTTCCGATTCCAACAAATCGAGATATGCAACGTATCGATTCTTCAGATTTAGTGTACAAAACAGAGGTTGGAAAATTCGCTGCAGTTACTGCTGATATTGTCGAACGACATCGCAAGGGTCAACCAGTTTTAGTTGGAACTGTAAGCGTTGAAAAGTCTGAAGAACTTTCTTCATTCTTGCGCAAATCTGGTGTTCCACATGAAGTATTAAATGCAAAGCACCATGAACGTGAAGCTTCAATTATTGCGCGCGCTGGTGTTAAAGGCGCCGTAACAGTTGCAACAAATATGGCCGGCCGCGGTACCGACATTATGCTCGGCGGCAATCCAGAGTTCATGGCAGATTTTGAATTACAACGTCGTGGAATTTCACCTGTCGATAATCCTGCTGAGTATGAAAAAGAATGGCCAGCAGAAATTGCTCGACAAAAGGCAGCGGTAGAAAAGGGCCATGAAGAAGTTGTTTCCCTAGGCGGTCTCTACGTTCTTGGAACAGAGCGTCACGAATCACGCCGAATTGATAATCAGCTGCGCGGACGATCTGGTCGACAAGGTGATCCAGGTGAATCACGTTTTTATCTATCGCTTCAAGATGATTTGATGCGTCGATTCAACTCTGCATTGGTAGAGCGCTTCTTAACAGCAGCAGGCTTGCCAGATGACGAGCCCATCGAATCAAAGATGGTCTCCAATGCAATTCGTTCGGCACAAACTCAGGTAGAAGCCCAGAACTTTGAAATGCGTAAGAATGTTTTGAAATATGACGATGTAATGAACCGTCAACGTACCGTTATTTATGGTGAACGACGAATGGTTCTAGAAGGCGCAGACATTAAAGATCAGATTGCACTTTTTGTTAGCGATACATTGACCGCTTATGTTCAAGCTGCAACGGCAAATGGTTATGGTGAAGATTGGGATTTAGATACTCTGTTTACAGCGCTAAAAACTATCTATCCAATCTCATTTACAATTGATGAACTAGTTGAACAAGCTGGAAGTCGCGCCGGGTTAGACACTGAGTTCATTGTTGCTCAGGTCGTTGAAGATTGCCAGAGCGCGTATGCCAAGAGAGAAGAATCACTTGGGGACAACGTGATGCGTGAACTAGAACGTAAAGTGCTTCTTTCGGTTTTAGATCGCAAATGGCGCGAACACCTCTATGAAATGGATTATCTGCAAGAAGGTATTGGTCTTCGTGCGATGGCCCAGCGTGATCCACTTGTTGAATATCAACGAGAAGGCTACGAGCTATTTGCGGCGATGATGGATGCAATTAAGGAAGAGATTGCAGGATTGCTTTTCAACATCGAAGTTAGCGTTGAACCTACAAGCAATTCCGTTACTGCACCTGGTCTTGAATCAAAGACTCTTCCAGTATCTGGCTTGCAGTACACCGCAGCGGACGAGTCTGGAGTGCACACAACTGGCGAAGTCTCTCGCAACGCTCCATGCCCATGTGGTTCTGGAAAGAAATTTAAGCGATGCCACGGAGAAGCTCAATAAAATTAAATCATCTCCAATGTGGTGCACAACCATCGATGGTCTAAGCCTTCGAACCTAATCGCAACGACACGTAATCTATCTGCATATCGGACTGTAATTGTCGCTTCAACAATTCCATCTAATGGTTGTGAAATGTGAATTTTTCGAATCTTTCCTACCGTTTGAATAGTTCCGGCTTTACGCAGGAGCTGTACAAAAACAGAGTAGTGGCATG
>Ga0315903_10000777_pt1 | contig 47994 bp, 45 predicted proteins | sample LakEriMetagenome_7_FD_203524 | JGI IMG/M metagenome (GOLD analysis project Ga0315903, IMG submission 203524) | Freshwater fungal communities from buoy surface, Lake Erie, Ohio, United States - Buoy 2 MA119 | ecosystem: Environmental > Aquatic > Freshwater > Lake | place: USA: Lake Erie, Ohio... | reverse complement strand
CAAACAACTTCATTTGTGCACCCGTTCCGCCCAGCGAGTTGTCGGGCATGAGCCAGGTGGTGACAAAGTAAAAGGCCACCAAAGACAACGCGCCCGCAATGGCCAGACCTTTGTAGAGGGCGGGCATCACGTTGGTCATGCCCGGCGAAGCCTTGACAAAGAAGCAACCAATGATGGAGGCGATGATGGACACGGCACCCAAGGCCAGGGGGTACAAAACGGCCTGGCCGGGCGCTGCTGAAATCAGCAAAGCCCCCAGCACCATGGTGGCGATCAGGGTGACGGCGTAGGTCTCGAACAAATCTGCCGCCATGCCTGCGCAATCTCCCACGTTGTCGCCCACGTTGTCGGCAATCACGGCCGGGTTGCGCGGGTCGTCTTCGGGAATGCCCGCCTCGACCTTGCCCACCAAGTCAGCGCCTACGTCAGCACCTTTGGTGAAAATGCCGCCGCCCAAACGCGCAAAGATGGAAATGAGCGAAGAACCAAAGGCAAAACCGATCAGCGGGTTGAGCAAGGTGGCCAGATTTTTGTCGGGCGTCAGGTTGCCATTGCCCACCAAAAACCAATAAAAACCAGTGACGCCCAACAGGCCCAGACCGACCACCAGCATGCCGGTGATGGCGCCGCCCCTGAAAGCCACATCCAGTGCCGGGCCAATGCCGCGGGTGGCTGCTTGGGCTGTGCGCACATTGGCCCGAACGGAAACGTTCATGCCAATAAAGCCACAAGCACCAGAGAGCACTGCGCCAATGACAAAGCCGATGGCGGTGATGCCATCGAGAAAAAGCCCCATGAGTATGGCCAACACGACGCCGACGATGGCGATGGTTTTGTATTGCCGGGCCAGGTAAGCGGCAGCACCGGCCTGAATGGCCGCTGCGATTTCTTGCATCCGGGCATTGCCGGCGTCTTGGGAAAGGATCCACCCTCGGGCCCAAATGCCGTAAGCCACGGCAATCAGACCACATACGAGCGCTAATATGAGCGCTGAATTTCCTGCCATTCTTCTCTCCTTAATGGTTGTCGCTGATGTGAGGCGCAACGCGCTGGAGGCACCTCCACGGCGTTGCTTCCTCGTCACTGGAACCAGAGAACGATTGGCCAACGCGTCATTAAAGAGGGCAGGGAGGGGTTTGCGCAAGCCCTGTGAAAGTAAAATCGGGGTTAATCCCTAGTGATTCCGCTTTTTCTTAACTTTTCACAAAGAGACCTGCAAGATGTCCCTCGACAACGTCACCCCCGGCAAAAAAGTGCCTGAATCCTTCAACGTGATCATCGAAATCCCGATGAACGCCGATCCGATCAAGTATGAAGTGGACAAGGAAACCGGGGCTATTTTTGTGGACCGTTTCATGGGTACCGCCATGCATTACCCCACCAACTACGGTTATGTGCCCAAGACAATTGCCGGTGACGGCGACCCGGTCGATGTGCTGGTGATTACCCCCTTCCCCTTGATTCCGGGAGTGGTGGTGCCTTGCCGCGCCATTGGTATTTTGATGATGGAAGACGAAGGCGGTCAGGATGGCAAGGTTTTGGCGGTGCCTATCGACAAGATTTTGTCGATTTACACCCACTGGCAAAAGCCAGAGGACATGAACCAATTGCGTTTGTCACAAATTGCCCACTTCTTTGAGCATTACAAAGACTTGGAGCCCGGCAAATGGGTCAAGATTTTGGGCTGGCAGGGCAAGGACGCAGCCCACAAGGAAATTTTGGATGGCATTGCCAATTACAACAAGGACAAGGGTTTGTAAAAAGCCGTGGCGCCTAACATGGCGTCTCCTTGATGCCTATCTGGTGCATAGGTAGCGCCTAGACAGCGTCTTTCTAGTGCCTCCCAAGTTCATGCCCCTTGAAAGCCTGCCCGGATGTTCCGGTGCAGGTTTTTTTATGCCCGCTTCAAGCGGGTTTTTTCAGGGGAGAGTGTTGGTCCAGGGCCTCCAGATAGTGCCCAATGCCTTGGTTTTCCCGCTCCAGAAACCTGGCGACTGCCTCTGAAAAAGAGGGGTGTGCCAACCAATGGGCACTGTGGGTGGACGTGGGCAACAGGGCGCGGGCCATTTTGTGCTCCCCCTGTGCGCCACCCTCAAAGCGCTTCAGGCCATGGGCAATGCACCACTCAATCGGTTGGTAATAACAGGCCTCGAAGTGCAGGCAATCGACCCGCTCCAGCGCGCCCCAATAGCGGCCGTAGGCCACTTCGGGTTGACCTTGCGCGTCCAGATTCAAGCCAATCAGACTGACGGCGATCGCGCGGCCTTCGCGTTCCGCTACAAAAAGCAACCAATTGGCCGCCATGTGGTCTCGCATGGACTCAAAAAATGCCGGGCTGAGATAAGGCGGATTTCCATGTTCCCAATAGGTTTGTTGGTAACACTGCACCAACAATGCCCAGTCTGGGGGGCCAATTTCAGGCCCGGTCATGGCGCGGAAAGTGATGCCCGCCTGCTGGACCTTGCGGCGCTCTTGGCGGATTTTTTTGCGTTTTTCTTGGGTCAGACTGCTTAAAAAATCATCAAAATCGCGCCAGCCCTTGTTTTGCCAGTGAAACTGCACTTGGCTGCGTTGCAACAAGGCCGCTTCATCGCAGGCTTGCAAATCTTCCGGGCTGGCAAACAGAATGTGCAGTGAGGAAATTTCTTGCGTTTGGCACAGGCCGAGTACGGCCGCCAAAAGCGCCTGCCGCGCTTGCGCAGACTCGGCCAACAAGCGAGAGCCTGGCACGGGGGTGAAGGGGGGCGCTATGAGGGCTTTGGGGTAATAAGCCAGTCCGTGTTGCGCATACGCTTGCGCCCAGGCGTGATCAAAAACGTACTCGCCCCGGGAATGGGTTTTGATGTAAAGCGGGCAGGCTGCAGCCAACACAAGTCCCGTGGACGTGTCATGCCACAGGCTGACCACCTGCAAAATCCAGCCGGTTTCGGGGGTAGCCGATTGGCTGCTGAGCATGGCCGACAAATAGGCATGTCGCATGAAGGGGGTGGGGGCGTCTTGTTTGGCAAGTAAACCGTCCCAAACCTGAGAATCCATGGCGCTCAGGTCGTCATGCACCTGGGTGACATAATTCAAGCTCACATTTTCTTGCACCTGTATGACTCTCCAAATTTGTGTGGCTCAGCTCAATTTCGTCGTCGGGGATATGCCGGGCAATGCCCGCAAGATCATCGATGCCAGCCAACAGGCTTATGCCGAGGGTGCCCGACTGTTGATCACCCCTGAGTTGTCAATCTGCGGTTATGCCGCCGAAGACTTGCTGCTGCGCCCTGCCTTTATTGATGCCTGCGATGATGCCCTGAAAACGGTGGCCCGCGAACTGGCTGGGTTAAAAGGCATGCACGTTGTGGTGGGTCATCCCGAGGGGGGAGGGCTGCGCACTCGTAGCGTAGCCGTGACCCGCCGCCATAACCGTGCATCGGTGTTGACTGAGGGGCAGGTGGTGGCGACCTATGACAAGCGGGAGCTGCCCAATTACCAAGTGTTTGACGAGCGCCGCTACTTCACCCCAGGCCAAGGCGCGGGGGTTTTTGAGGTGGCAGGCGTCAAAGTGGGTTTGCTGATCTGTGAAGACGCATGGTTCGAAGAGCCCGCCCAGGTGGCCCGAGCCGCAGGGGCTGAGGTGTTGGCGGTGCTGAACGCATCGCCTTTTCATGCGGGCAAAGGCCCAGAGCGCGAGCAGCGCATGCGTGAGCGCGTGGCAGATTGTGGTTTGCCCCTGATTTATGCGCATTTGGTGGGTGGTCAAGATGAAGTTATTTTTGAAGGCCGCTCTTTTGCCTTGAACACCCTGGGCCATGTGGTGGCACGCGCTGAGGGCTTCCGTGAGGCGGTTTTGACTGTAAAAGCCGATAAGACTGAGAGGGGCGTTGAGCTGTCTGCGACCGTTGGTGCGGTGGTTCCCCTGGCCACAGCCGATGCCGAGTTGTGGGATGCCTTGGTGCTGGGCGTGCGCGACTATTTGGGTAAAAACGGTTTCAAGGGGGCAATTTTGGGCCTGTCCGGAGGCATCGATTCGGCCTTGGTATTGGCGATTGCCGTGGATGCCTTGGGCGCTGACAAGATCCACGCGGTGATGATGCCCTCACCCTACACCGCCGACATCAGCTGGATCGACTCGCGCGAAATGGTCAAACGTTTGGGGGTGCGCTATGACGAAATTGCCATTGCTCCCCTTTTTGACGGTTTCAAAAATGCTTTGGCAGACCAATTTCAAGGCTTGCAAGAAGACACCACTGAAGAGAACATTCAGGCCCGTATTCGCGGCACCTTGCTGATGGCCATGTCCAATAAGACCGGGGCCATCGTTCTGACGACGGGCAATAAAAGCGAAATGGCCACCGGTTATTGCACCCTTTACGGGGACATGGCGGGTGGTTTTGCGGTCATCAAGGATGTGGTGAAAACCCGTGTCTTTGACCTGGCCCGGTGGCGAAACCTGAATGACCCTTATGGCACCGGCGTTCTGCCGATTCCTGAGCGGATCATCACCCGCCCCCCCAGCGCCGAGTTACGCCCGGACCAGAAAGACCAAGACAGTTTGCCTGCTTATGAGGTGCTGGACGCCATCATTGCCCGCTACATGGAAAATGACGAGGGCGTAGAAGCCCTCATTGCCGATGGTTTTGAACGCGCCGACGTCGAAAAAGTCACCCGTCTGATCAAACTTAACGAATACAAGCGCCGACAATCTCCTGTGGGCATTCGTGTCACACACCGCAGTTTTGGCAAAGATTGGCGTTATCCTATGACCAACAAATTTCGCGCTTAACCCATCATTTGAGGATTCTTTCAATGAAACAGATCACTGCCGTCATCAAACCTTTCAAGCTGGAAGAGGTCCGTGAAGCTTTGGCCGAGTGTGGTGTGACCGGTCTGACCGTGACCGAGGTCAAAGGTTTTGGACGCCAAAAAGGTCACACCGAGTTGTATCGCGGTGCCGAATACGTGGTCGATTTTTTACCCAAGGTGAAGGTCGAAGTCGTCGTCAAAGACGAAGATGTGGACAGCTGTGTGGATGCCATCGTTAAAGCGGCCCGCACGGGCAAGATCGGGGATGGCAAGATTTTTGTGACCACCGTCGAGCGTGTGGTTCGTATCCGTACAGGCGAGCAAGACGAAACCGCCATTTAACAGGGCAAAAATCCTTTAAATTTGCTCGATTTTGGCGGGCGGTGAAAAGCCCGCCAACTCCACCAGACTCTGTAACAAGGCTTCTGCTTCGGTGCCAACGGTCACCAACTCGGTTTGCCACTCAGCCATAAAGCCGTCTTGCACGACTTGGTCAATGAAAGCCAAGAGGGCGTCGTAATAGCCTTTGCAGTTGAGAATGCCCACGGGCTTGTCGTGGTAGCCCAGTTGACGCCAAGTCCAGACCTCGAACATTTCTTCAAATGTGCCGATGCCTCCAGGTAAGGCCAAAAATGCATCGGATTTATCGGCCATGAGGCGTTTGCGTTCGTGCATGGTGTCCACCACATGCAGTTCGGTGCAGCCTTGGTGAGCCCATTCTTTTTCAACCAAGGCCTTGGGAATAATCCCGACCACCGTTCCACCCGCTGCCAAGGTGGCCTCTGCCACAAGGCCCATCAAGCCATTGCGGCCACCACCGTAGACCAGTTGCCCGCCATGGGATCCGATCCAAGTCCCAACTTGCACCGCCAACTGGGCAAATTCGGGTTTATTGCCAGGTTTGGACCCGCAATAAACGCAGATTGAAAAAGCTGGCTGGGTTTTCTTCGGGTTCATGGCTCAGGCAAATCGATGCCAAATGGCACCCAGCCAAACTCCAGCGCAAAAAAGCAAGCTGAGCAGCACGGCGGCGCTGCCCATGTCTTTGGCGCGCTTGGACAAGTCGTGCCATTCGGGGCCGATTCGATCAATGGCTGATTCAATGCAGGTGTTCAGCAACTCAACGATCATGACCAACATGACCGAGCCGGCCAATAACGCAGTCTCAACCCAGTTTTGCCCCAGCCAGAAAGCCAATGGCACCAGTACGATGGCCATGATGGCCTCTTGCCGGAAAGCGGTCTCGCCCCAACCCGCGCGCAGACCTTGCACGGAGTACCCGCCAGCATGCAGGATCCTGTTGAGCCCTGTCCGTGATTTTTGAGGGTTGACCTCATTGGGGGAGTTTTTGTCAAGCATTCTGATAAGGCGTATCAGCGGGTCGAAATCAGGCGGGTTTTGGCAATTGCATCGTGCAAAAATTGTTTTTCTGGATGGAATTTGCTGAGCAAACCCCAGACGACCACCCAACCCATGGTGAGAACGCCCACTTCAATCGGCGGCAGATGAAATGGGGCGGTCACTATTATCGGGGGCATAAACCAGAGCCAGCTCGCCAAGTAGCGCTGGAAGGCCACTTTTCGGGTCAGGCGTCTGCCGGCGGCGTCCACGATTTCAATTCGCCAAGTCTTCATGGCCAGAGTTTGGCCCCTGTGCCACATCCAAGTGAAATACAGCCCGAGCACAAAAAAACTGATGGCTTGTAAGCCTGATTTGAGTTGGGGATGAATGTTCATGTCCCCCGGGGAAAGTCCTGTGAGCCAATAGGCCGCTACAAAATAGACCAAGCCCGAAGCCACCATGACGCCAAAAAGAAGCATGCCTTCATAGAGCCAGCAGGCCATGCGGCGGGAGAGTGAGGGCACAGTCAAGTCTGTCTGGGGCGAGGTGGGCAAGCCGTTCTGCGTCATGAAGGAGCGTTTTCTGCTGCAGGGCGAGTGGTATCGGAAATGCCCGGTAATTGAATGGTCGAGCTGGGGGGCGTTGCGGGAACTGCCACGGCAGGTGGTTTGGGCAAAAGGGTTTTGCGATTGATGGCGGGGGCTGATCTTTGATTGTCTGCACTAACGCCTTTGGGCGTCGTGATCAACCGAGGAGATTCTTGCGGTTTGGCTGACCGGGCGGCGCTTTTTTGAGGTGCTGTGGATTGATTGGAAAAGGCGCTTTTCTCTTCATCCGAGAGCGCTTGATAAGCTTCCCATTTAGATTTTTTGTCTTCTTTGGGCAGATTTTGGAGTTTGTTGAAATTGAGGCGTGCCAAGGTTCTTTGTTGTGGACTGAGCGCCACCCAGTCGGCCATTCGGGTGTGCATGGTCACCTGATCGGCAACCGACAACTGAGTGAAGTTTTGTGAAATGGCCAGCCATTTGTTTTGTTGTTGGGCTGTTAAGGAGCCCCATTGAGCACCCAACGGGGCCAGGGCTTCTTTTTGCTTGGGATTGAGTCGTTGCCAAGCCTGTGAGCGTGGGACCGGTTTGACTTTGGGCGCGTTTGTCAAAGCACTGCCGGGCGTATTGGTATTGGCAGGCATATTGACTGGCGCATTTGCGGGGGGATTTGCGGGGGCATTTGCAGGCGCATTTATAGGCGCATTATTGGTCGAACTTGCGGCTGCAGGCAGGGCTGCCTGAGCGCCCGAAGACCCCCATGCAAAAGAAAATACCAACCCGAATACAAGGGTGTAAACGGTGAAATATAAAAAACGAGAGCGGTGGGACATTTCAGTCATGTTTGGCACTGCCGCCGAGTCCTTGCTTAAGAAATTGAGCAAAACCTGCATCGGTGTAGGCATCTGGGGGCAATTCGTCAGTCAGTAGAGCCGAGTCAATCGCGGCAATTTCAGACGTCACATGGTCTTGTTGTATCCATTGAATGGCCATCAAGCCAGCCACCAGCGCCAACAAAGGCAGGGTGGAGCCCAGGATGTGCCAAAAACCCAAGTCTTCCTCTGGTGAGGCAGTCAAGGTGTTGCTGCCATTGATCTGAAGGAGCTTGGCCTTGCGTGCTTGCAAAACAGGTTTGCGTTGGGCCAGTGCCAAATGACGCGCCAAACGAAGGCGCTCCGATATGTCATGGGGCAAGTTGGGCGTCAACAGCGTCAGTTGGGCCGAAATGTGGTGGCCCAAGCGATCGATTTCTTGCTCGGTCGGTGTCATTTGGTGGGTCATGGTTTCATTCCTTGTTTTCCCAATGTTTTACTTAAGGCTTGAATAGCCCGGGAACAATGGGTCTTAACGCTGCCTTCTGAGCATCCCATTACAGCAGCGGTTTCCGCAACATCCATTTCTTCCCAGTAACGCAGCAGGAAGGCTTCTCGTTGACGCGGCGGCAAGTCCATCACAGCAGTTTCAATTTGTTCAAGGGTTTGTACCCGTGTCACCCATTGTTCTGCACTTTCGGATCTAGACGCCTCAGAGGTGTCGGTCGTTACTTCCAGTAAATCAAAACTAATTTCGTTATTTTCGGATTGAAAATCACTCAAATTGGTAAATATCGCGTTTTTTGTTTTTTGTCTTCGAAACCAGTCCAGCATGGTGTTGGACAGAATTCTTTGAAACAGCAGCGGAATCTCGTTGATGGGCTTGTCTGAATAATTGGTGCAGAGCTTAATCATGCTGTCTTGCAGTATGTCCAAGGCAGCATCTTCGTTTCGAACATGGTAGAAGGCGCGTTTAAACGCCTTTTTTTCCGTGTTTTTCAAAAATTCTGCGAGTTCAGATTCGGATGCCAAATTTTTTCAGCGGTCGCTTTTGCGATGCTTTTACCTGTTTGATCGATCAATGAGAGGAGACTTTTATCCCCAAGCTTCAGGGGATAAAAGCAGCGGAATTATGTCATTGACTTGAATTGCTGGATAAATTTTCAGAACTGCCTTTTACAAATGCGATAATGCGCGATTGCAATTGAAAAAAAGCAAACGGATCACCGTCCGGCACTTTTACAGTTTGGTGCCCATGTCTGTGGTCTTAAGTCCCAAAGCCACTTCACAAGAGTCGAGCCCAGGGGCACCCAAGGTTTTTCGTTAGAGAAATTCACAAAGGTTGAATATGGAATTAAACAAAGCCGAAAAGGCCAATCAATCTGCGGACGCACAAGAATTGCGTGGTGCAGAAATCCTCGTCAAAGCCCTTCAGGCCGAGAATGTTCAGTACGTTTGGGGCTATCCCGGCGGTGCTGTTCTTCACATTTACGACGCTTTTTACAAACAGGACACCATTCAGCATGTGCTGGTCCGACATGAGCAGGCCGCTGTTCATGCCGCTGACGGCTTTGCTCGTGCCACCGGCGAAGTGGGTGTGGCCTTGGTGACCTCGGGTCCCGGCCTGACCAATGCCGTGACCGGCATTGCCACGGCCTATATGGACAGCATTCCCATGGTCATTATCAGTGGTCAAGTGCCCACTGCTGCCATCGGTTTGGATGCTTTCCAAGAGTGCGATACCGTGGGCATTACGCGGCCCATCGTCAAGCACAACTTCTTGGTCAAAGACGCCAAAGACATGGCCATGACCATGAAGAAGGCTTTTCACATTGCGCGCAGCGGACGTCCAGGCCCCGTTGTGGTGGATGTGCCCAAAGATGTCTCCTTTAACAAGGCGCATTTCGCAGGCTACCCCGATAAGATTGAAATGCGTTCTTACAATCCTGTGCGCAAAGGTCATGGAGGTCAAATACGCAAGGCATTGCAGTTGTTGATGTCGGCCAAGCGCCCGTACATCTATACAGGTGGTGGGGTGTTGTTGAGCAACGCCACCCCAGAGTTGCGTGCTTTGGTGGACATGCTCAATGTGCCTATCACCAACACTTTGATGGGTTTGGGTGCATTCCCTGCAACTGACCGCCGTTTTCTGGGCATGTTGGGCATGCATGGCACTTTGGAGGCCAACAACGCTATGCAAAACTGCGATGTTTTGCTAGCTGTCGGAGCCCGTTTTGACGATCGCGTGATTGGTAACCCCAAGCACTTCGCCTCGGTTGACCGCAAAATCATTCACATTGACATTGATCCCTCGAGTATTTCCAAGCGAGTCAAGGTGGATGTGCCGATTGTGGGCGATGTCAAAGATGTGCTGATTGAGTTGATGGGCATGATTCGAGAGTCGGGCTTGAAGCCTGATGCGCAGGCTCTGGGGCAATGGTGGGAGACCATCGAAGCCTGGCGCAGCCGGGATTGCATGAAGTACGACAACAGCAATTCGCTGGTCATCAAGCCCCAAAAGGTCATTGAAACGCTTTGGGAGATGACCAAAGACGCCGATGCCTACATCACCTCCGATGTCGGTCAGCACCAAATGTGGGCGGCCCAATATTACAAGTTCAATGAACCACGTCGCTGGATCAATTCCGGTGGATTGGGCACCATGGGTGTCGGTATTCCTTATGCGATGGGCATTAAGCTGGCCAAACCCGACAGTGAGGTCTATTGCGTGACGGGCGAGGGCTCGGTGCAAATGTGCATTCAAGAGTTGTCCACCTGCCTGCAATACAACACGCCTATCAAGGTCGTGTCATTGAATAACCGTTACCTCGGCATGGTTCGCCAATGGCAAGAGATCGAGTATTCGGGCCGTTACAGCCACAGCTACATGGATGCTTTGCCTAATTTTGTGAAGTTGGCCGAAGCTTATGGACACGTTGGCATTTTGGTTGATCGTCCAGAGGATGTTGAGCCCGCATTGCGCGAGGCCCGACGTTTGAAAGATCGGACTGTTTTCCTGGACATTCGCACAGACCCCACAGAAAACGTGTTCCCGATGGTGCAGGCTGGCAAGGGCATCACCGAGATGCTCATGGGTGTGGAGGATTTGTAATCATGAAACACATCATTGCCGTGCTGATTGAAAACGAAGCCGGGGCACTTTCCCGAGTGGTGGGCCTTTTTTCTGCCCGTGGCTACAACATTGAATCGCTGACCGTGGCGCCGACGGAAGACCCTAGTCTTTCACGTATGACCATTCAGACAGCGGGTTCAGATGACGTGATCGAGCAGATCACAAAGCATTTGAACCGCCTGATTGAGGTGGTCAAAGTCGTGGACCTGACCGAAGGCTCATACACCGAACGCGAGTTGATGCTCGTCAAGGTGCGTGCCGTGGGTAAGGAACGCGAAGAAATGAAACGCATGGCCGACATTTTCCGTGGGCGTGTGATCGATGTCACCGACAAAAGCTACACCATTGAGCTGACCGGTGACCAGACCAAGAACGACGCCTTTTTGGAGGCGATCGACCGCAGTGCCATCTTAGAGACCGTGCGCACGGGTGCTTGCGGTATCGGGCGCGGCGAGCGCATCTTGCGCGTCTAAACCCATTCATTGAACCTGTTTATTCCTAAGGAGAACCCTGTGAAAGTTTTTTACGACAAAGATTGTGATTTGAGCGTCATCAAGGGCAAGACTGTTGCCATCATTGGTTACGGATCACAAGGCCATGCACACGCCCAAAACCTGAACGACAGCGGCGTCAAAGTGGTGGTTGGTCTCAGAAAAGGTGGCACATCGTGGGACAAAGTTGGCAAAGCCGGCTTGACCGTGATGGAAGTCAATGACGCTGTGAAAGCAGCAGACGTGGTCATGATCTTGTTGCCTGACGAGCAAATTGCCGAGGTTTACACCCAAAACGTGGCCCCTAACATCAAGCAAGGTGCTTCATTGGCTTTTGCGCACGGTTTTAACGTGCATTACAACCAAGTCGTTCCGCGTGATGACTTAGACGTTTGGATGGTGGCGCCCAAGGCCCCAGGCCACACCGTGCGCAACACCTACACCCAGGGTGGCGGCGTGCCGCATTTGGTCGCTATCCACCAGGACAAGAGCGGCAAAGCCCGTGCTTTGGCCCTGAGCTATGCCATGGCCAACGGCGGTGGCAAGGCTGGCATCATCGAAACCAACTTCAAAGAAGAGACTGAAACCGACCTGTTCGGTGAGCAAGCCGTTTTGTGCGGTGGCGCAGTCGAATTGATCAAGATGGGTTACGAGACCTTGGTGGAAGCCGGTTACGCCCCAGAAATGGCCTACTTCGAGTGCTTGCACGAGCTGAAACTGATCGTGGACCTGATCTACGAAGGCGGCATCGGCAACATGAACTACTCGATCTCGAACAACGCCGAATACGGTGAGTACGTGACAGGTCCTGAGGTCATTAACGCTCAAAGCCGCGAAGCCATGCGCAACGCCCTGAAGCGCATCCAGACCGGCGAATACGCCAAGATGTTCATCTTGGAAGGTCGTACCAATTACCCAAGCATGACCGCACGTCGTCGCTTGACTTCTGAGCATTCCATCGAAGTTGTCGGTGCACAATTGCGCGCCATGATGCCTTGGATTGCCAAGAACAAGTTGGTCGACAAGACCCGTAACTGATCATTGCCTTTGGGTAATTTCAAAAAAGGCCACTGCTGTGGCCTTTTTCATTGGGCGTTCACGCTGACTTAAACTTGTCCCATCACGGTTGAGTGAGTGAACCCCTCAAGTGGAGTAGAGAATGAACAAGCTGACAGAGAAAACGGAAGATCTGGATTTGGCCGCGCCACCGCGCAAGCCCTCCAAGGGAATTTACATGCTTCCCAACATGATCACCTTGGCAGCATTGTTTGCTGGTTTTTATGCGGTGGTCATGGCCATCAACGGCCGTTTTGACTTGGCAACAGTGGGTATCTTCAGTGCCATGGTGCTGGACAGCCTGGACGGCCGGGTGGCGCGCATGACCAACACCCAAAGTGCTTTCGGCGAGCAAATGGACTCACTCTCCGATATGGTTTCTTTTGGTGCCGCACCGGCCCTTATTGCGTATGTCTGGACCTTGAAAGAGCTCGGGCGCTGGGGTTGGATCGCTGCTTTTGTGTATTGCGCCTGTGCTGCTTTGCGTTTGGCCCGCTTCAATGTGAACACGGCCGTGGTCGATAAACGTTATTTTCAAGGCCTGCCATCGCCTGCTGCCGCAGCCATTGTCATGGGCTTTATCTGGATCATGTTTGAAAACGCCGTGCCTGCCAAGAGCGTGGCTTGGGGCATGTTTGCTGTGTCACTTTTTGCCGGACTGACCATGGTGACCAATGTACCTTTTTACAGTTTTAAGGACATGCAAATGAAAAAGAGTGTGCCCTTCGCTTCACTGGTGCTGATTGCTTTGGGCATCGCGGTGGTCAATATTGACCCGCCGACCGTGCTTTTTGCCATATTTGTCGGCTACGGCCTGAGTGGTTATGTGATCTACATCTGGCGCAAAGCCAAAGGGCAGCCCACCAGCATGATCAGCACTTCTACAGATGAGCCTGAGGAGCGTGGGTTGCATCAGTGACTTTGACTTTCAACCCTGCCAAATGGATTTTTTAGCGGTGATGATTGAACTGTGCTAAAGTATTTATATGAATATTTCTTTGTTTGCACTACTGCTACTGCCCAACGGGCGGGATATGTAGCGCACGCAAACATTTTCCCAAAAGGCCCGTATGCCATCCGCAACGGGCCTTTTGCATTTTTGCTTGGACTTGCGGGTTTTTGACTAGGAGTGAACATGGCTGACAAACTGATTATTTTCGACACCACCTTGCGTGACGGTGAGCAATCGCCCGGCGCGTCCATGACCCGCGACGAAAAGCTGCGCATTGCCCGCCAACTTGAGCGTCTGCGTGTGGATGTCATTGAAGCGGGCTTTGCAGCCAGTTCCAACGGGGACTTTGAAGCCGTCAAAAGCATCGCCGACGCGATCAAAGACTCGACCATTTGCTCTCTTTCTCGTGCCAATGACCGGGATATTTCCCGTGCAGCAGAGGCGCTGAAAGGGGCAAACAGCGGACGAATTCATACTTTTATCGCCACTTCTGCCCTGCACATGGAAAAGAAGCTGCGCATGACACCCGATCAGGTTTTTGAACAAGCCAAGCAGTCGGTGCGATTTGCCCGAAATTTGGTGGGGGACGTCGAGTTCAGCCCCGAAGACGGCTATCGAAGCGACATGGATTTCTTGTGCCGCATCCTGGAGGCGGTGATCACCGAGGGGGCCACGACCATCAACGTCCCCGACACCGTGGGTTATGCCGTGCCTGAGTTGTATGGTGAATTCATTCGCACTTTGCGTGAACGCATTCCCAACTCGGACAAGGCCATCTGGTCGGTGCATTGCCACAACGACTTGGGCATGGCCGTGGCCAACTCTTTGGCTGGGGTCAAAATTGGTGGCGCCCGTCAGGTCGAGTGCACCATCAACGGTTTGGGCGAGCGGGCTGGAAATTGCTCACTCGAAGAAGTGGTGATGGCCGTTAAAACGCGCCGTGACTATTTCGGACTTGAATTAGGCATTGACACCAGTCACATCGTGGCGGCCAGCCGAATGGTCAGTCAAACCACGGGTTTTGTGGTTCAGCCCAACAAAGCCGTGGTGGGGGCCAATGCGTTTGCACATGCGTCCGGCATTCACCAAGACGGCGTTTTAAAGGCCCGAGACACCTACGAAATCATGCGTGCGGAAGATGTCGGCTGGACCACCAACAAGATCGTGCTGGGCAAACTGAGCGGTCGCAATGCTTTCAAGCAACGTTTGCAGGACCTGGGTGTGACTTTGGACAGCGAGACGGAAATCAACAACGCTTTTGCCAAATTCAAGGAATTGGCAGACCGTAAGAGCGAAATTTTTGATGAGGACATTCTGGCCTTGGTGGGCGATGAGAGCGTCACCTCTGAGAAAGAGCAGTACGGTTTTGTTTCCATGTCACAGCACAGCGAAACGGGCGAGCGCCCCCATTCATCGGTGGTTTTTACCGTCGCGGGCAAAGAGGTGCGCGCCCAATCGGATGGCAATGGCCCAGTAGATGCCTCTCTCAAGGCCATTGAGTCGCATGTCAAAAGTGGTGCCGAAATGGTGCTTTATTCTGTCAATGCAATCAGTGGGTCTACAGAAAGTCAGGGCGAAGTGACCGTTAGGTTGCAAAACAGCGGTCGTGTGGTCAATGGCACCGGATCAGACCCCGACATTGTGGTGGCCTCGGCCAAGGCTTATCTGAGCGCGCTGAATAAGTTGCAAAGTACCGCTGACCGGGTGGCGGCACAGGGCTAAAAGATTTCTTTTTAAGTAATTTTCGGCTTCAATAAAGTCACGCAAGTCTTTGTTCTTGCGTGACTTTTTTAATTTGAGTACACTGTATTGAATTTATAAAACGATTCATCCAAAATGCCACTCATGCGATTGATGCCAGCGCTTTCATTTCAAGTTACCAGTCGGTGGGCAAAAGTCTGGACAACTGCTTTGAGCTTCGCGTTGCTCGGTACTTTCACGGCCTTGCCCATGGCCGCCCAAGCGCAAAATTCGGCTGCATCCCAAAAGGGTCAATCGTCAAAAGCTGCCAAAAAGTCAGTTAACAAGCCAAAAAAGGCTGCAAAAAAGCCGTCTAACCGCAATGCACGGAACACGGTAAAACCGGTGCCCATGCGCGCCTCGGTGGCCCAAAAGGCAGGTCTCCATTCAGCCTTTGACCCCTTGGATTTGCGCTCCAGCGTGGCTTTGGTCATTGATCAAGACACGCAAGAGGTTCTGTTTCGTAAAAACGACCACGCCGTTCTGCCTATCGCCTCATTGACCAAGTTGATGACGGGTTTGGTCATTTCTGAATCTCAGCTCCCCATGTCGGAGATGATCAGCATCACTCAGGCCGATGTGGACACCGAAAAAGGCAGTACTTCGCGTTTGGCGGTGGGGTCGGTTCTGAGCCGAGGTGATCTGCTTCATCTGGCCTTAATGTCCAGTGAAAACAGGGCCGCACACGCTCTGGGTCGCACGTTCCCAGGGGGGCTGGATAACTTCGTCTCTCGCATGAACAGCAAGGCTCAAACCTTGGGAATGTCGGATACGCGCTATGTGGAACCCACGGGTCTGTCCAGTCGAAACCAATCGAGCGCCAATGATTTGGCTGTTTTGGTGGGCGCTGCTTACAAAGAACCCATGCTGCGTGAATTGTCGACCTCACCGGGTCGCGAGATCGAGGTGGGCCGCAAGACACTTCAATACAACAACACCAACCGACTGGTGAAAAGTCCAAATTGGGATATCGGTTTGCAAAAAACCGGCTATATCTCAGAAGCAGGGCAGTGCTTGGTCATGCAGGCCCAAGTCGCTGGACGCAAGTTGATCATGGTCTTTTTGGACTCGGCAGGCAAACTCAGCCGCACCGCGGATGCTGAGCGCGTTCGGCGTTGGGTCGAGAAGGCCCCGGCTGCCTCGGGTGTCAAGCACTCCGCCTTGGCCGAGCGCCTTCCGGGGTGAATGTATAAAACGGCGGCTGTAAAGCAAAAAGGCCTCCAAGAGGCCTTTTTGATTTTTGGTATGCCTCAATGGTCGCCGTGATATCCCAATGTGGTGGAGATTTCATGTGCCGTGGCTTGCAGTTTTTGTAGCCAAGCTTCGTCCAAGCGGTCTGCAGGAGCAGATATCGACAAGCCTGCCAACAACTTGCCCTGGTCGTCGTAGATGCCGGCGGCTATGCAGCGAACGCCCAATTCCAGTTCTTCATTGTCCCGCGCGATGCCGAATTGCTTGACGCGTGTCAGCTCTCTTTCAAGCACTTGAAGTTGTGAAATGCTGTTGCGTGTTTGGCCCATCAAGCCCGTGCGGGTGGCATAGGACCGAACGCGCAGCGGATCATCTGCCGCCAAAAAAAGCTTGCCAACCGAGGTCAGGTGCAGGGGGGCACGCCCTCCGATGGCCCTGACCACTTGCATGCCGGATCGCTCACTGTAGGCACGTTCTATATAAACGATTTCGTCTCCTTGACGCATGCTCAAGTTCACCGGCTGCTGAATCAGTTTGTGCAATTCACGCATTGGGGTCAGTGCAGCATCCCGCACATTCAAGCGCCCTTTCACCAGATTTCCCAAGTCAAGCAGCCGCATACCGAGGCGGTAATTGCCAGCCTCGGGCCGGTCTACAAATCGGCCTGTGGCCAAGTCATTCAGAATGCGGTGCGCCGTGGAGGGGTGCAAGCCGGTTTTTTCGCTGATTTCTTTCAGCGACATCGCTTCTTCGCGAGAGGCGAGTACGTCAATCAGAGAGAACATTCTCTCAATGACCTGAATTGTGGGTGTTTGATTGAGTGAAGTGTCTTTTTTCATGGTGACTACTGAGGACCACTAAATTTTACACTGTGAAAAATATTGGTTTTCACGCCAAAGTCTGCCATTCGCCATGCACCCTGATTTCGCATGGGGAAAACTGGGATTTGTAGTTCATTTTTGGGCTGGCTTCGATCCAGTAGCCTAGGTAGACATAGGGCAATTGCAATTCTGCAGCCTGACGAATTTGCCACAGCACGCCGAAGGTGCCATAGCTGGCCTTTTCTTCTGGGTCGTAAAACGTGTAAACGGCAGACAAGCCATGGTTCAACACGTCCACGATGCTGACCATTTTCAATGAACCCAATTCGCCGTCAACACTGGGTGTTCTGAACTCGATGATGCGTGAATTGACCCGGCTTTGCAGCAAAAACTGGTTGTATTGGTCCACGCTGTCGTTGTCCATGCCACCGCCGGGGTGCCTAGCGGTTTGATAGCGCAGGTACAGGGCGTAATGGTCAGAATCAAAATGCAGGTCGAGTACCCGAACGCTCAGGTGTTCGTGGCGTTGCCAGGCTCGACGCTGGCTGCGGTCGGGTTTGAAGGCATTCACATTGACACGCAAGGGTTGGCAGGCTTGGCAATCAGCGCAATAAGGCCGATAAGTGAACATGCCACTGCGGCGAAAACCTTGTTCTACCAAGTCGCTGTAAACCTCGTTTTGAATCAGGTGGCTTGGTGTGGCGACCTGGGAACGCGCCAATCGGTCAGGCAGGTAGCTGCACGCATAAGGTGCCGTGGCGTAAAACTGCAGGGCTTGTATCGGTAAGTCTTTGAGGAGGGTCACGGTTTGGAGTCCAAATTCGCCAACACTTCCCAGTATAAAGTTTGCTCGGCCCACGCGATGGGAGCTTCTAGGCAAGCTGGTTTGACGGTGTTTAAAAACTCAGTTCGGGAGATTTCGAAGGCGCCCAAAGAGGTCAAATGCCGGGTATTTTGTTGGCAATCGATCATCGTAACGCCATGCTTCAGGCACACACTGACCAAACCGGCCAAGGCCATTTTGGAGCCATCCGGAATGGTCGTGAACATCGACTCCCCATAAACGGCCTGACCTATGGCAACAAAGTAAAGGCCCGCCACCAGTTCCCCGTCTAACCAAACCTCGGCACTGTGCGCATACCCCGCTTTATGAAATTCTTCGTAGGCACGCCGCATGCTGGGGACAATCCAAGTGCCGTTTTGGCCAGAGCGAGGCGCCTGACTGCAGCGGCGCATGACTTGGCTGAAGTTTCGGTCGAAGCTGATGTCGAATCCGGGATGTCGCAGCCAGCGTTTGAGTGACTGACGCAATGAGCGGTGAAATCGAAAATGTTGGGTTGTCAAAACCATCCTGGGGTCCGGGCTCCACCACAAAACAGGTTGGCCGGTACTGAACCAAGGAAAAACCCCATGGCTGTAGGATTCCAGAAGTCTTTCAGCAGACAAATCTTGGCCGGCGGCCAGCAAACCGGGAGCCGGAGACTCAGGCCCCCAGGCCTGATCGACTGAAGGCAAAGCCATTCCTGCCTCAATCCAAGGTAAATCCGGCATGGGTTCAGCGTTGTCCATGCGGTCATTACACATGAAAAGGGCGGCTTTACGGATCACCTTGGGGTCATTTAGGGGTTTTTCGGATTATTCTTCAAGGCATGAAACAGCAGCCACGTTTAACAGCCGCCCCCCAACCCGGGTTTTGCTTTTTATGAAGGGCGCTCATTCAAGTTGGATCGTCCCCGATTGGCCCGCACCTCCCCGCGTGCGCGCTTTGATGACCAACAGGCAGGGGGGCGTATCAGGGGCTCCATGGGACAGCATGAACTTAGGGGAACATGTGGGTGATCTTCCAGCCCATGTGCATGCCAACCGGAAGCACCTTTCGGATGTCATAGGTGTGCGCCCTGTTTTTTTGAATCAAGTTCACGGGGTGGACTCCGTTTTGTTGGCTGCCGCCACCTTGGATGGCATACCCGCAGATGCTTGCATTTCGATGGAAACCGAAGCGGCGTGCACGGTCATGGTGGCCGACTGTTTACCGGTTTTGCTGTGCGACGCTCAAGGCCGCTGGGTGGCTGCCGCGCACGCCGGGTGGCGTGGCTTGGCCGGACTTGGTGGCATAGGGGTTCTGGAAAACCTGCTGATGTCGGCCGCTTTGTCAGAAACCCATCCCGATCAGATTTTGGTGTGGTTGGGCCCTTGTATTGGCCCGCAGGTTTTTGAGGTGGGGCCTGAGGTCTTGTCGGCCTTTTGTGACAGCGATCCTGAAGCCGCCTTGTTTTTTAAGCCAAGCACACAGGGTAAATGGCTGGCAGATTTGTCTGGACTGGCCCGTTGGAGGCTAAAAAATCTGGGCATTACGCAAATATTTGGCAACGCCGGTGAACCGACTTGGTGCACTTTTACCCATCGTTCAGTCTATTTTTCGCACCGACGTGACAGCCGCCTCCTCGGGCAATCCGGGCGAATGGCGGCCTGCGTCTGGCTCAACGAATGATCCAGAAGCCTCGAAAGTCGTTTGAGCCTGTTCAGCTGCCTTTCGAATGGCCTTTCTGCGCATCGGGGCGCCCATTAGATAAACCACCAAGGACATGGGCAAAACCCCGTACATCACAAAAGTAACAACGGCACCCAGGACAGTCCCTTGCGAACTAAAGGCTTCGGCCAAGCCCATTAACAGGGTGACATAGAGCCAGGCAATGACAATCAAGTACATTTTTTTCTCTTTGTAATTTAGGTGACATCAAATTGACAGATACTTAGGCTAGCCGAAATTTAAAACAATTTAGCAGGAGACAGGACATGAGCGCTTCGACGCCCGAATTTTGGACCCAAATGAGCGAAGGTTTTCAACAAAACCTGTCCAAAAGCTGGGGCCAGGCTATGCAGCATTTTCAAACCATCGATTTGGGTGGTTTAAAGCCAAGTGCGGATGCGGTGCCCCCGCAAATCAAATTTTCCCCCGAAAAGCTTCAGACCCTGCAAAGTCAGTATTTCAAAGACGCCTCGGACCTTTGGAACCAGGGCTTACAAAACAGCCTGCAAGTCAAGGACCGTCGATTTTCCGGGGAAGCTTGGGCTTCCAACCCCATGGCGGCCTTCAACGCGGCCACCTATTTGCTGAATGCACGCACCCTGATGGGCTTGGCCGATGCGGTCGATGCCGACGAAAAAACCCGCAACCGCATCCGCTTTGCTATTGAGCAATGGGTGGCAGCTGCTTCTCCCAGCAATTTTCTGGCTTTCAATGCTGAAGCACAAAAGAAAGCGGTCGAAACGCGTGGGGAAAGCATTGCCAAAGGGGTGAAAAACCTGATGCATGACATGCAGCAGGGCCATGTCTCGATGACCGACGAAAGTTTGTTTGAGGTGGGTAAAAACGTGGCAACGACCGAAGGTGCGGTCGTTTTCGAGAACGAATTCTTCCAACTGATTGAATATAAACCCCTGACAGCCAAGGTTTACGAAAAGCCCTTTTTGTTGGTTCCACCTTGCATCAACAAGTTTTACATCTTGGACTTGCAACCCGAAAACTCCTTCATTCGCTATGCGGTCAGCCAAGGCCATCGCACCTTTGTGGTGAGTTGGCGCAACCCTGACGAGTCCATGGCCAACAAAACCTGGGACGATTACATCGAGCAAGCCGCCATCAAGGCCATCAGCACGGTGCAAGAAATCACGGGTGCACCCAAGATCAATGCGTTGGGTTTCTGTGTGGGCGGCACGATTTTGTCGACCGCTCTGGCTGTTTTGGCAGCACGCGGTGAAAAGCCCGTGGCCAGCGCCACCTTTCTGACCACCCTGATCAACTTCACCGATACCGGCATTTTGGATGTGTTCATCGACGACAACTTCGTCAAATACCGTGAAATGCAAATGGGCAAGGGCGGTTTGCTCAAAGGCCAAGACTTGGCATCCACCTTCAGCTTTTTGCGTCCCAACGATTTGGTCTGGAACTACGTGGTGGGCAATTACTTGAAGGGCGAAACTCCGCCACCCTTTGATTTGCTCTATTGGAACAGCGACTCCACCAACTTGCCCGGCCCGTTTTACGCTTGGTACCTGCGCAACACCTATCTTGAGAACAACTTGGTCAAACCGGCCAAGGTCAAGGTCTGCGGGGAAAGCATTGACTTGGGCAAGGTCGACATCCCGGTCTACATCTACGGATCGCGCGAGGATCACATTGTCCCGATTGGGGGCGCCTATGCCAGCACCAAGGTGTTGCCTGGCAAAAAGCGTTTTGTCATGGGCGCTTCAGGGCACATTGCGGGGGTCATCAACCCCCCAGCAGCCAAAAAACGCAGCCATTGGTTGCGTGAGGACGGTAAGTTTCCGGCTGACGCCAACGACTGGATCGCGGGTGCCAAAGAAGTTCCTGGCAGCTGGTGGACCGACTGGTCCGATTGGCTGAAGGGCAATGCGGGCAAGCAAGTTGCCGCACCGAAAAATTACGGCAAAGCCCCTAAATTCAAAGTCATCGAAGTGGCCCCCGGCCGTTATGTCAAGGCCAAGGCCTGATTGTTTTTTTATTGGAGACCTAAAAATGGAAGATATCGTCATCGTTGCAGCTGCTCGTACCGCTGTGGGTAAATTTGGGGGTTCGCTGGCCAAAACGCCCGCCACCGAGTTGGGCAGCATTGTTATCAAAAGTCTGCTCCAGCGCAGCGGCTTGCCTGTTGACGCCATTGGCGAAGTCATCATGGGCCAGGTGCTGGCGGCGGGTGTGGGGCAAAACCCTGCTCGTCAGGCCATGATGAAGGCCGGTGTTGCCAAAGAAACCCCCGCTCTGACCATCAACGCCGTGTGCGGTTCCGGTCTCAAAGCCGTCATGTTGGCAGCGCAAGCCGTGGCTTGGGGCGACAGCGAAATCGTGATCGCGGGTGGGCAAGAAAACATGAGCGCCAGCCCACACGTCCTGAACAGCAGCCGCGATGGCCAGCGCATGGGCGACTGGAAAATGACGGACACCATGATCGTGGACGGCCTGTGGGATGTGTACAACCAATACCACATGGGCATCACGGCCGAAAACGTGGCCAAGGCCCACGGCATCACCCGCGAAATGCAAGACGCTCTGGCTGCAGGCAGTCAAAGCAAGGCGGCTGCAGCGCAAGAAGCCGGCAAATTCAAGGATGAAATCGTGGATGTGCTGATTCCTCAGCGCAAGGGTGACCCCTTGATTTTCAATTCTGACGAATTTATCAACAAAAAAACCACCACTGAAGTTTTGGCTGGTTTGCGCCCTGCTTTTGACAAAGCGGGCAGCGTCACAGCGGGCAACGCGTCGGGCATCAACGACGGTGCTGCGGCCGTGATGGTGATGACCGCCAAAAAAGCGGCCGCTTTGGGCCTCAAGCCACTGGCTCGCATCGCTGCTTTTGGCACCAGTGGTTTGGACCCCGCCACCATGGGCATGGGCCCCGTGCCAGCATCCCAAAAAGCGCTGGCGCGGGCGGGCTGGAAAGCCGCTGATGTGGATTTGTTCGAACTGAACGAAGCCTTTGCCGCCCAAGCTTGCGCCGTCAACCAAGCGCTGGACATCGATCCCGCTAAGGTCAACGTGAACGGCGGTGCCATTGCCATTGGCCACCCCATCGGTGCGTCCGGTTGCCGTATTTTGGTCACTTTGTTGCATGAAATGCAGCGTACCCATGCCAAAAAAGGCCTCGCTGCTTTGTGCATTGGCGGCGGCATGGGTGTGTCCTTGGCGATCGAACGCGCCTGATCGCCTGCATTTCAATAATCATTTTTTAACAACTCATTAACTGGAGACAACCTCATGAGTCAAAAAGTAGCTTACGTCACAGGTGGCATGGGGGGTATCGGTACCGCCATTTGCCAGCGCCTTCATCAAGAAGGTTTCAAGGTCATCGCAGGTTGTGGCCCAACCCGCGACTTCACCAAATGGCTCGATGAGCAAAAAGCTTTGGGTTACACCTTTTATGCATCGGTGGGCAACGTCGGCGATTGGGATTCCACAGTAGAAGCCTTCTCCAAGACCAAAGCCGAGCATGGCACCATTGACGTGCTGGTCAACAACGCAGGCATCACCAAGGACCGCATGTTCCTGAAAATGTCCCGCGACGACTGGGATGCCGTGATGAACACCAACCTGGACTCCATGTTCAACGTGACCAAGCAAGTGGTGGCCGACATGGTTGAAAAGGGCTGGGGTCGCATCATCAACATCAGCTCGGTCAACGGCGAAAAAGGCCAAGCCGGTCAAACCAACTACTCGGCTGCCAAAGCCGGTATGCACGGTTTCTCTATGGCTTTGGCGCAAGAATTGGCCACCAAGGGTGTAACCGTCAACACCGTCAGCCCTGGCTACATTGGTACCGACATGGTCAATGCCATTCGTCCAGATGTGTTGGAAAAGATTGTGGCTACGGTGCCAGTCAAGCGTTTGGGCAAGCCCAGCGAAATCGCTTCCATCATTGCTTGGTTGGCCAGCGAAGAGGGCGGTTACGCCACGGGTGCTGACTTCTCCGTCAACGGTGGTTTGCACATGGGTTGATGCTTTTTGCATCAACTGTAAAAAACCCGCCTTGGCGGGTTTTTTTGTTTCTGCTTGGCGTGCGGATTGAAAAGACAGCTTTCAAGAACCGGCACCGGGAGGCCAATTTAAGCCTATGCCCTGCCTATTTGCCTATGTGCCAGTTTGTTTGACGTGCAGATTAACTGGCTTGTTTACCCGTGTGCACCATCTGCATGGCCGAGGCAATCAGCCCGGACACCTCGCTCATGTTGCCGGGCACGATCAAGGTGGTTTTGGCATCCTGGGCCACTTTGGCATAGGCGTGCACAGCTTGCTCGGCCACTTTGAGCTGCACGGCTTGTTCGCCGCCGGGTTGGCGAATGGCCGCTGCAATGCGCTCAATGGCTTGCGCCGTGGCATTGGCCATTTCAGTGATGGCGGCCGCATCCCCTTGCGCTTTGTTGATGGCAGCTTGCTTTTCACCTTCAGAACGGGCGATGAACGCCTCTCTTTCACCCGTGGCGATGTTGATTTGCTCTTGCCTGCGACCCTCGGAGGCGGCGATTAAGGCGCGCTTTTCACGTTCGGCCGTGATTTGCGACTGCATGGCCAGCAAGATTTCTTTGGGTGGCGTTAAGTCCTTGATTTCATAACGCAGGACCTTCACGCCCCAGTTCAGCGCGGCTTCGTCGATGGCGGCCACCACTTGGGCATTGATGATGTCGCGCTCTTCAAACGTCTTGTCCAGTTCCAGCTTGCCAATCACGCTGCGCAGGCTGGTTTGGGCCAACTGGGTCACGGCCACGATGTAGTTGGACGAACCGTAACTGGCCAGTTTGGGGTCTGTCACCTGAAAGTACAAAATGCCATCGACCTGCAACTGGGTGTTGTCCCGAGTGATACATATTTGGCTGGGCACATCCAGCGGAATTTCTTTCAGGCTGTGCTTCTGGATCACGTTGTCTACAAAGGGCACCACAAAGTTCAAGCCGGGGGCCAGACTGGCGTGGAATTTGCCCAGCCTTTCGACCACCCAGGCCTCTTGCTGTGGCACGACTTTGACGGTCTTGACGATGAACAAGACCGCAATGATCACGAGGACGGCAGCGATTTCCATGGTTTTATTTCCCTTTTTTCAGTGAATTGACCGAAGTGGTCAGATTTTTTCAAGCACCAAACTGTTGCCAGTAACCGACTGAATACGGTACACGCCTGGTTCGGGTGTTTGGCCTTGGGCCAGCTGGGCGGTCCAAACCGCACCCCGGTGTTTGACCTGTGTTTTGGCCTGCGCATCCCAGGCGGCCACCTGAACGGTGGCCCCAATGTCCAAGTGCTGGTCGTGATTTTCAGCCGGCGAAACGGCTTGGCGTTTGCGCCATTGACCCAGCACCACGGATGCCAAACCCCCGATGCCAGCCGCCGCCACCAATTGCCAGTTCAGGCCATAGCCTGCATGGGCCACAAGTGCTGCGGCCAAAGAGCCAACACCCAACATCAGCAAATAAAAGGTGCCGGTGATCAATTCCAACGCAACCAAGGCGCCGGTCAGCAGCCACCAAATCGTGGAGTCATTCATGTCAATTTCCTTTGATTTGTGGCCTTTATACGCCAGTCTTGTTGCGCATGGCGGGCAAAAAAACGATGCCTTAATAAGACAAGGATAATCAGCCCCCATGCAAATTCCTTCTCCCCAACGCTGGCGTCTGTCGGTTGCCCCCATGATGGATTGGACCGATCGCCATTGCCGGTTTTTTCATCGGCTGTTGACCCGTCACACTTTGCTTTACACCGAAATGGTGACCACGGGTGCTTTGCGGCATGGCAGTGTGCAGCGGCATTTGAGATTCAACGCCGAAGAACATCCCGTGGCCTTGCAGCTGGGGGGCAGCGATGCCGCTGATCTGGCGCACGCGGCCAAGCTGGGGCAAGAGTGGGGCTATGACGAAATCAACCTGAACTGCGGATGTCCGAGTGATCGGGTGCAACGTGGGGCATTTGGGGCTTGCCTGATGAACGAACCGCAGACGGTGGCCGAGGGTGTCAAGGCCATGTTGGATGTGGTGGACATCCCGGTCACGGTGAAGCATCGAATCGGCATTGACCGGATTGAAAGTTACGACTTTGTGCGCGATTTTGTGGGCACGGTCAGCGACGCCGGTTGTCAGGTTTTCATCGTGCACGCGCGCAATGCCTGGCTGGACGGCCTGAGCCCCAAAGAAAACCGTGAAATCCCTCCTTTGCGATACGAATTGGCCTATCGGCTGAAACAAGACTTTCCGGATTTGATCATTGCGGTAAACGGTGGCATCAAAACCAACGCCGAAATTTCACTGCATTTGCAGGAGGCCGATGGCGTGATGGTAGGCCGCGAGGCCTATTACAACCCTTGGTTGCTGGGCACTTGGGATGCCGAGTTTTTTGGCGACGCCCATGTTGTGCCCAGCCGTGAGGCGGTCGAAGAAGCCATGGTGGCTTATATGGAACGGGCATTTGCCGAAGATGGTTGCCCTTGGTACGCCATTGCCCGGCACATGTTGGGGCTGTACCACGGACAAAGGGGAGGGCGTTTGTGGCGTCAAGTCTGGAGCGACCACAAGCTCAAACCCTTGCCGCCGCGAGAGGTCTGGCGACAAGCCCGTGCGGCTTTGGCGCGGGGCGCAGTCGTCACCGACTAAGAGATGCGGTTTTATTGCGCCGCTTGCAAGCCACTGGCAAAGTGTGCCGACATGCGTTCGGCGGCCACTTCGGGCAGACGATTGACCAGGGCTTGAACGATGTCCCGGTGTTCCGTTAGGGATTGTTCCAGTCGGCCCTCTTTGAACAAGGAGCTGTGACGGTTCAGTTTCATCACTTTGCGCAGGTCGGCCACCATTTGATTGCGCCAGCGGTTGTCAGCCAATTCGAGCAGCAACATGTGAAAAGCTTCATTGATCTCAAAGAATCGGTCTCGGTTGCTAATCGACTTTTCCAGTTCCTGATGCAATTCTGAGATCTGCTGCAATTGCTCTGCGCTGGCATTTTGAGCCACCACACGGGCCGCATCCGACTCCAGCAGGGCCAGCAAGTGGTACACATCGCGCAGGTCTTTTTCGCTGACCTCGGTCACATAGGCACCCCGACGAACCTTCATGGTGATCAAGCCTTCGGCAGCCAAAACCTTGAGCGCCTCGCGCAAGGGGGTTCTGCTGATTCCCAGGGCCTCTGCAATCCGCAGTTCGTCGATCCAACTGCCGGGTTCCAGTTCACGCGCAAAAATGCGCTGTCGCAGAAGTTCGGCCACTTCTTCGTAGAGCGCGCGGGGGGCAAGGGACAGGGCGGACATGAAAAAATTGAAAAAATTGGATCAAATTGACAGATTGGATTGTAAGCCCGTTAAAATATTCTGCATCAATAATTATGAATCATGAAGTCTGTCAGGGATCAAGCAGCTTGTCACTGTCAAAATCCACTGAAGCCATTTTTGTCCTGAAAGCACTGCGCCATGACGTCCAAATCCTTTGAATTCAATGCTTCCAATCTGGAAGCGTGGCAAAAAGCTGCCACCAAGTCAGCCCCAGGTGGTGATGTCAACGCCCTCAACTGGAAGACGCCCGATGGCATTGTGGTCAAACCGCTTTACACGGCAGCCGACACCCAAAACTTGCCCTATGTGAACACCCTGCCGGGTTTTGAGCCCTTTCTGCGCGGCCCGCAAGCCACCATGTATGCGGTACGCCCCTGGACCATTCGTCAATACGCCGGTTTTTCTACGGCCGAAGAATCCAATGCCTTCTACCGCAAAGCGCTGGCGGCTGGTGGGCAAGGGGTGTCAGTGGCTTTTGACTTGGCCACCCACCGGGGATACGACTCCGACCATCCCCGTGTGACGGGCGATGTGGGCAAAGCCGGTGTGGCCATCGACTCTGTAGAGGACATGAAAATCCTGTTCGACCAGATTCCTTTGGACAAAGTCTCGGTTTCCATGACCATGAACGGCGCTGTTTTGCCCGTGTTGGCGGGTTACGTGGTGGCTGCAGAAGAGCAGGGTGTCAGCCAGGACAAGTTGTCCGGAACCATTCAGAACGACATTCTGAAAGAGTTCATGGTGCGCAACACCTACATCTACCCCCCCGAGCCTTCGATGAAGATCATTGGCGACATCATTGAATACACGGCTAAAAACATGCCTAAGTTCAATTCGATCTCCATCTCGGGCTATCACATGCAAGAAGCCGGGGCCAACCAAGCACTGGAAATGGCGTTTACGCTGGCCGATGGCAAGGAATACGTCAAAACCGCCATTGCCAAGGGCATGGATGTGGACGAATTTGCGGGCCGCTTGTCGTTCTTCTGGGCGGTGGGCATGAACTTTTACCTCGAAATCGCCAAGATGCGTTCCGCTCGCCTGCTGTGGTGTCGAATCATGAAAGGCTTCGAGGCCAAGAACCCCAAGAGCCTGATGTTGCGCACACACAGTCAGACTTCAGGCTGGTCACTGACCGAGCAAGACCCTTATAACAACGTGGTGCGCACCACCATCGAGGCCATGGCGGCTGTATTTGGCGGCACCCAGTCGCTGCACACCAACTCTTTTGATGAAGCGATCGCTTTGCCCACCGAATTCAGTTCGCGCATTGCCCGCAACACCCAGCTCATCATTCAGGAAGAAACCCACATCACGAACGTGATTGACCCCTGGGCGGGCAGTTACATGATGGAGTCGCTCACGCAAGAAATGGCCGACAAAGCTTGGGCCATCATTGAAGAGGTTGAGGCCATGGGCGGCATGACCAAGGCCGTGGGCAGTGGATGGGCCAAGCTCAAAATTGAGGCCGCAGCAGCCGAAAAGCAGGCCCGCATTGACTCCGGCAAAGACGTGATCGTTGGGGTGAACAAATACAAACTGGCCAAAGAAGACCTGATTGAAACCTTGTCGATTGACAACGTGCGGGTTCGCGATGGTCAGATTGAACGACTGAAAAATATCCGCGCCACCCGCGACAGCGCCAAGGTGCAAGCCGCACTGGAGGCCTTGTCGGCATCGGCCGAATCGGGCCAGGGCAACCTGCTCGACCTGAGCATTCAAGCGATGCGTCTGCGCGCCACCGTGGGCGAAGTGTCTGATGCGCTCGAAAAACACTTTGGCCGCCACCGTGCCGACACGCAAAAAGTCACAGGCGTTTACGCCGCAGCCTACGACGACGGCGAAAACGTGGGAGACACCATGGAATATTGGAACCAAATCAAGGCCGACATTGCCGAATTTGCCACCCAGCAAGGCCGTCGCCCCCGAGTGATGATCTCCAAATTGGGCCAGGACGGGCACGACCGTGGGGCCAAAGTGGTGGCCACGGCCTTTGCCGATCTGGGCTTTGACGTGGACATGGGGCCGCTCTTTCAGACCCCCGAAGAATGCGCCCGTCAAGCGATCGAAAACGACGTGCACGCCGTGGGCGTGTCCACTTTGGCGGCAGGCCACAAAACCTTGGTGCCTGCCATCATTGCCGAGCTTAAAAAGCAGGGCGCCGACGACATCATTGTGTTTGTGGGCGGCGTGATTCCGCGCCAAGACTACGACATGCTCTATGAATCGGGCGTCAAAGGCATTTACGGTCCCGGCACCCCGATCCCGGTCAGCGCCAAGGATGTTCTGGAGCAAATCAAGAAGGCTTTGGCTTGAAGCTCGTGATACAGTAATACGGTATTACAAGCATCATCAAGGAGTCTGCCATGGCTGTATCCGTTCGATTGGAGCCGCTGCTCGAAAAAGAGCTGGAGCTGACCGCCAAACGCATGGGCGTGACCAAGTCACAGTTCATCGTTTCGGCGCTGGAGAGGGCCTTGGGGCGCAATAACCCCTATGACCTGTTGCTCAAGGTGCAAGCGGAGGTGTTGGAGCCTTTGCCCGAAAGTGGCGAACTGATTTCGCCAACCAAAGCAGCCATTCGCTCGAGACTCAAAACTAAACGGGATGCCAGTCAAGCCGATTGGCTGGCTTTCCAAGAAGCCAAAAAACAGGGCAAAGTGTGGCCTGGCTCAGACCCAGAAACGGACACGCCGTGAAGGTGGCCTTGATCGACACCGGCCCGATGGTGGCGCTCTTTGACGCCACTGATCTGGCGCATCGGCACTACACCAGCTTGTTGGCAGACAACTGGCGCTTGACGACCACTTGGCCTTGTGTGGTGGAGGTGTGTCACTTTTTGGGTGCCAATGCCGTCCAGCGGTTTTTGCGATGGGTGTCCGAAGGTGGCGTTATCGTGTTCCCATTTGATGTGTCGAACCTCCCCGACTTGGCGTTTCTGATGGCGCGTTATACCGCCGAGCCTCGCACAGAAATGGACTTGGCCGATGCCACTTTGGTTTGGTTGGCGCAAGACACGAACACGCTCAACGTGATGACCCTGGATGTGCGCGATTTCTCGCGTTATCGCTTGCCCGATGGGCGGCACTTTGAGATCTTGTGAGGTCACGCACATGAAGCTCAACAACCCATTCGCTCAGTCCGCCATGGACATGCAGGACATCAGAGGCGGTCAAGAGGTTTGTGTGACCGGTCATGAGCGGATCGGCATGAGGGACAAGAAATGACCCCCGAGCAAATCCTTCAGGGTTTACTGCAAGGCCCCGCGTTACCCCAACGCCGTGCCATGGCCAAAGCCATCACGCTGCTCGAATCGACCCGCACCGACCACCGCGCCTTGGCCGACGAGTTGCTCACGGCCATGCTGCCGCACACCGGGCAATCGTTCCGGCTGGGCATCAGCGGTGTGCCGGGCGTGGGCAAGTCCACGTTTATTGAAGCGCTGGGCCTGCACCTGATTGCCCAAGGCCACCGGGTGGCGGTGTTGGCGGTAGACCCTTCCAGCACAGTGTCGGGCGGCTCGATCTTGGGTGATAAAACCCGCATGGAGCACCTGAGCGTGCACGAACAAGCCTACATTCGCCCCAGCCCCAGCAGCGGCACTTTGGGCGGTGTGGCCGAAAAAACCCGTGAATCCATGTTGGTGTGCGAAGCCGCAGGCTACGACGTGGTCATTGTCGAGACCGTGGGCGTGGGCCAGTCCGAAACAGCGGTGGCCAACATGACCGATATGTTTGTGCTGATGCAGCTGCCCAATGCAGGGGACGACTTGCAGGCCATCAAAAAAGGCGTGATGGAAATCGCCGATCTGGTGGTCATCAACAAGGCCGACCTCGACGCCATAGCCGCCACCCGGGCCGAGTTGCAAATCACCAGCGCCTTGCAGCTTTTGGGCATGCACGGCGGCGGTGGGCATGCGCACGCCGACACCACGCAGTGGCATCCCAAGGTGGTGCAACTGAGTGCCTTGCTGGGCCAGGGGGTAGACACTTTCTGGACGGCCGTCAGCGAGTTCAGGGACTTGCAAACGCGCAATGGCCGCTTAGGCAGTCGGCGTCAACATCAGGCCTTGTCGTGGATGTGGGAACGCATCGATGCCGGGCTGAAACAGAATTTTCGGGTGCAGTCGAGCGTGCAAGCGCTGCTGCCCCAACTCAGTCAACAAGTCGCTAGCGGTCAATTGGCCGCTTCGACGGCCGCCCGTCAACTGCTCAGCGCCTATCAGGCGCAGGGTTAATTTGAAATCTTCCCGGAGAAAAGAGAGAACCACCATGCTAGACATCATTGAACAACTGGAACAAAAGCGCGCTGCAGCACGCTTGGGCGGCGGGCAAAAGCGCATTGACGCGCAGCACGCCAAGGGCAAACTGACCGCCCGGGAACGTTTGGAGGTGTTGCTGGACGAGGGCACCTTTGAAGAGTGGGATATGTTTGTGGAGCACCGCTGCACCGATTTCGGCATGCAGGACAACAAAATTCCGGGCGACGGTGTGGTCACGGGCTACGGCATGATCAATGGCCGCTTGGTCTTTGTATTTAGCCAAGACTTCACGGTTTATGGCGGCGCGTTGTCCGAGACGCATGCCGAGAAAATTTGCAAGATCATGGACCAAGCCATGAAGGTCGGCGCACCCGTGATTGGGCTGAACGACTCGGGCGGTGCCCGCATTCAAGAGGGCGTGGCCTCGTTGGGCGGTTATGCCGATGTGTTCCAGCGCAATGTCATGGCCAGCGGCGTGGTGCCCCAAATCAGCATGATCATGGGACCTTCGGCCGGGGGCGCGGTGTATTCACCCGCCTTGACCGACTTCATCTTCATGGTCAAAGACAGCTCTTACATGTTTGTCACGGGGCCCGAAGTGGTCAAAACCGTGACCCACGAAGAAGTCACCGCCGAAGAATTGGGCGGGGCCTTGACCCACACCACCAAGAGCGGTGTGGCTGACATGGCCTTTGAAAACGATGTGGAAGCGCTGCTCATGCTGCGCCGCTTGTACAACTACCTGCCGCTGAACAACCGCGAAAAAGCGCCTGTGCGCGTGAGCGGTGACCCCTCGGGCCGTTTGGACATGAGCTTGGACACACTGGTGCCCGAGAACCCCAACAAAGCCTATGACATGAAGGAGCTCATCGTCAAAACTGTGGACGATGGCGACTTTTTTGAGCTGCAGCCCGATTACGCCAAGAACATCCTGATCGGCTTTGCCCGCATGGAAGGGCAGACCGTGGGCATTGTGGCCAATCAGCCACTGGTGTTGGCGGGCTGCCTTGACATCAAGAGTTCCATCAAGGCGGCACGCTTTGTGCGCTTTTGCGATGCCTTCAACATCCCCGTGATCACGTTTGTGGATGTGCCCGGTTTCATGCCCGGCACCAGCCAAGAGTTCGGCGGCATCATCAAACACGGTGCCAAATTGCTCTATGCGTATGCTGAGTGCACCGTGCCCAAAATCACGGTCATCACCCGCAAAGCCTATGGTGGAGCCTACGACGTGATGGCCTCCAAACACTTGCGTGGCGACGTGAACTTTGCCTGGCCCAATGCCGAAATTGCCGTCATGGGCGCCAAGGGCGCGGTCGAAATCATCTTCCGCGAAGACAAGGGCGATCCCGAAAAGCTGGCCGCCAAAGAGGCCGAATACAAAGCCCGTTTTGCCAACCCCTTTGTGGCTGGGGCCCGGGGTTTCATTGACGACGTGATTCAACCGCATGAGACCCGCAAGCGCATTTGCCGCTCACTGGTCATGCTGAAAGACAAAAAGATCGAGAACCCCTGGCGCAAGCACGGGAACATTCCACTGTGATTGCCAAGGAGAACAACAACATGTTTACCAAAATATTGATTGCCAACCGTGGCGAAATTGCTTGCCGAGTCATCGCCACCGCCCAAAAAATGGGCATCAAAACCGTGGCGGTTTACTCCGAAGCCGACAAGGAAGCCCGCCATGTGATGCTGGCCGACGAGGCTGTGTTGATCGGCCCTGCGGCCTCGCGCGAGTCTTATCTGGTGGCCGACAAAATCATTGCTGCAGCCAAAGCCACGGGGGCGCAAGCGATTCATCCGGGCTATGGCTTCTTGAGTGAGAACGCCGAATTTTCCAAGCGCTGCGAAGACGAGGGCATCGCCTTCATCGGACCACGCCACTTCTCGATTGCCGCCATGGGCGACAAAATTGAGTCAAAAAAATTGGCTGGCGCTGCGGGTGTGAACTGCATTCCCGGCGTGAACGATGCCATTGAAACCCCAGAAAAAGCGGTCGAGATCGCCAAAGGCATCGGCTACCCCGTGATGATCAAAGCCTCTGCAGGGGGCGGCGGTAAGGGCTTGCGTGTGGCGTTCAACGACAAAGAAGCGTTTGAAGGCTTCACTTCTTGCCGAAACGAAGCACGCAACAGTTTTGGTGATGATCGCGTTTTTATTGAAAAATTTGTCGAAGAACCCCGCCACATCGAAATTCAGGTGCTGGGCGACAGCCATGGCAACGTGATTTATTTGAACGAGCGCGAGTGTTCCATTCAACGCCGTCACCAAAAGGTGATCGAGGAGGCACCATCGCCCTTCATCAGTGAGGCCACACGCAAGGCCATGGGCGAACAGGCGGTGCAATTGGCCAAAGCGGTGAAATACCAATCGGCAGGTACGGTGGAGTTTGTGGTCGGTAAAGACCAGAGCTTTTATTTCTTGGAGATGAACACCCGCTTGCAGGTGGAGCACCCTGTGACCGAAGCCATTACTGGGCTCGACTTGGTGGAAATGATGATTCGGGTGGCGGCTGGCGAAAAGCTGCCGATTGAACAAAAGGATGTGCAACGCAACGGCTGGGCCATTGAGTGCCGCATCAACGCCGAAGACCCGTTCCGCAACTTCTTGCCCTCGACCGGTCGCTTGGTGCGCTTTCAAACGCCTAAACAAACGATGTTCCAAGGTAATACCGCGGACTTGTTTGGCGTGCGTGTGGACACGGGCGTGCAAGATGGCGGCGAGATTCCGATGTTTTACGACTCGATGATTGCCAAACTGATCGTGCATGGCAAAGACCGCAATGAAGCCATTGCCAAGATGCGCGAAGCCCTGAACGGTTTTGTGATTCGGGGCATCAGCTCCAACATTCCCTTTCAGGCGGCTTTGTTGGCGCATCCACGATTTGTGTCGGGCGACTTCAACACCGGTTTCATTGCAGAACAATACGGCAAGGGTTTCCGCGCCGAAGACGTGCCGCATGACGACCACGACTTTTTAGCAGCGCTGGCAGCCTTTGTGCGCCGCAAATCTCGCCAACGCGCCGCTAACCTGAGTGGTCAGTTGCCGGGTTACGACGTCAAGGTCGGGCAGGACTACACGGTGGTTGAGCTGGGACAAAAAGGCAACAACCGCTATGTGGCGGTGCATGTGGACGAGTTCATGGGCCAACAAGGCGTGGCGCAAATTTTGGTGAATGGCAAAACCTACGCCATTGAAAGCAATTCACGCTTGAACGACATTCGCATTGAAGGCCGTTGCAACGCCAAACCTTTTACGGCGCAAATCGAGCGCGGCACCCCCAAAAACCCGCTCGCGCTGCAAGTGCAACACAACGGCACCCGCATCGAAGCCTTGGTCATGTCGCCCCGCATGGCCGAGTTGCATCAGTTGATGCCCTACAAGGCCCCGCCCGACCTGAGCCGTTTTGTGCTGTCGCCCATGCCCGGTTTGCTGGTGGAAGTGTCTGTGCAGCCGGGTCAAAGGGTGCAAGCAGGCGAGCGCGTGGCCGTGATCGAGGCCATGAAAATGGAAAACGTGCTCTTCGCATCGCAAGATGGCGTGGTCAAGCAGGTGGTGGCCAGCAAGGGCGAATCGCTGACTGTGGACCAACTGATTGTGGAGTTTGAGTCCGCATGACGGGTCGCTTTTGTGGGTAACAAGCGGTGTGGCGCTGCACGACAGTGCCGACTTTGTGGGCGCTGGTGTTTTAGCGCCCGTGCTTGCAGCCTGATTTGTCCCTGAGTGATCTTTAAATGATCTTGTTCAGCCCTTTATTTGGAAATTATTTTCATGAATAAATCTACCCAAGCGCGCCCCTTCAAAGTGTTGGGCGTTCAACAAATCGCCATCGGCGGTCCTGACAAGGGGCGTTTGCAAAAACTCTGGGTTGAGATGTTTGGCCTAGAGGTCACTGGCACCTTCAAAAGCGAGCGCGAGAACGTGGACGAAGACATCTGTGCCATTGGCCGTGGCCCCTTTAAAGTGGAGGTGGACTTGATGCAACCCCTGGATCCCGACAAAAAGCCTGCGGTACACACCACGCCTTTGAACCACATTGGCTTGTGGATTGATGACTTGCCTGTGGCCGTTGAATGGCTGAGCGCTCAGGGCGTGCGCTTCGCACCCGGTGGCATTCGCCAAGGGGCCGCAGGTTTTGACATCACCTTTTTGCACCCCAAGAGCAGCGAAGAGTTTCCAATTGGCGGAGAAGGGGTGCTGATTGAGTTGGTTCAGGCCCCTGTTGAAGTGATTTCAGCCTTCAACGCTTTATTGAAAAATTGATTAAAAAGTTCACAAATAACATATTTATCGTTTGAAGATAATTTTGTTGTTTTTATAGCTACAATAAAGTTGCTTTTATTACTTTATTGGATGCTTTGAATTTGCTACTGTTTGTAGTGTTCAAGTCGCCATTTCGTTAGATACCCCTGGGGCGGCGCTGTGAATACTGACCATATAGAACTTGCCAATGAACGCATCGACAACGCTACCGCGCCCCCAAGGCGCTCATTAGCGGACAGCCTGACCTTGCGTCGCTGGGGGGCGCAGGGGGCCCTCGTGATTTGGGCCTGTTATGTCACTCTGCTGATGGGTTGGTGGGCTTATTTAAACCCATTGCTGGCCGATATATGCAAAGGTCTGTTATGACTTTTTGGCAGCAAATTTTGCCCTCCAAGCTTGAGGATGGCTACCTGAAGCCGTATCGGGCGAAAGCCGACTTGATCATGGTCTGGTCCAACTTGTTCATGACCTTGGTTTGCTTTGGGGTGGCCTCAGTGCAGAGTGAATGGTGGCCTGCCGTGCTCATTTGCCTGCCCACCTTGCTGTTGTCATGGGTTCTACTGAAGACACATCCCGGTGAATTGATGACGCGTTTGTTCATGGGCTGCGCGTTCATGGTCTATACAAGTGTGCTGATTCACCTGTCCAAAGGGGATATAGAGGCCCACTTCTCGGCCTTCGGTTTAATTGGTGTTCTGCTCTATTACCGCGATTGGAGAACCATAGCCATCGCCACGGTATTCATCTATCTGCAGCATCTTGTAGGGGGATATGCCCAAACGCTGGGGGCTCCCATTTTTGTTTTTGACACCGATGCTTTTTGGCTCAAGTTCGTTGTCCATGTCGCTTATTTTTTGCCCTTTGTGGGGATGATGGGTTTTTTGTCTATTTGGCTCAAAAAGGAAGGCGTTGAACAGCAACGCATCATCGAGGCCAGTGTTGAAACAGCACACGCCCTGCGAGAAGCAACACACCGGGCCGAAGTAGCCAATCGTTTAAAAAGTCAGTTTTTGGCTAACATGAGCCATGAAATTCGAACCCCCCTGAATGGCGTGGGAGGCATGATCGAGTTGGCCTTGCAAGCACCCTTGACCGCGCGGCAGCGAGACTATTTAAATGTGGCTCAAGAGTCTTCGGCCTATTTGTTGGCCTTACTGAATGACATTCTAGATTTTTCGAGGATGGAGGCGGGTGCCTTGGAGTTGTCGTTCAGACCCACCCGACTGAGGGAGATCGGTGTTTCTTTGCAAAAAACCTTTGATGCCATGGCGCTGGCCAAAGGGCTGGTCTTTGAAATGGATTGCGATGAAGATGTTCCTGAATGGGTTTTGACCGACCCCACGCGCCTGCGCCAGATCCTACTTAATTTGATCAGCAATGCATTGAAATACACCCCGCAGGGATGGGTGAAGGTGTCCATTCATGTGCTGCCAGACTCAACCCAGCCAGAGTTGACTTTGCTGAACATCGAGGTTCGGGATTCGGGCATTGGCTTTCCTGTCGGCATGGCTGAAACCATTTTTGCCCCCTTTGTCCAGGTCGACAGTTCATCCACACGGGTGCACGAAGGTGCCGGTCTGGGGCTGGCCATTACCCGAAGCCTGGTGCAATTGCTGAGTGGTGAAATCAAGGCCAGCAGCATCGAAGGCGAAGGGGCTTGTTTTCAGGTTTGCTTGCCAGTTAAAAAGGTGGAGATCGACGTTGAACCTCATTCCGAGTCAGACCATTTGACATGCTCAGCAGGCCAAGGCCTCAGGATTTTGGTGGCGGAAGACCACCCTGTGAATCAAAAAGTGTTGCACTTGATGTTGAGTCAACTCGGGCATGAGGCCACATTCGTTCCCGACGGACAAGCCGCCATGCAACACCTGGACAGTGCGCCCTTTGACTTGCTTTTGCTGGATGTCATGATGCCCAAACTGGATGGTTTGGAGGTTCTGGCCCGTTGGCGTGAGCACGAGATGCATGCTGGTCATCGCACACCGATCGTGATGGTCACCGCGCACGCGATGCAGGGCGATGCCGAAAAATTTCTTCAAGCAGGTGCCGATGGGTACTTGGCCAAACCCTTCAGCTTGGCGCTTTTGAAACAAGTCATTGACCGCCAGGTGACCGAAGTGAACCCTTGAGGTTTTAATGCGCGCTTGCGCAGCTTTTTTTAGCTGAGTAGCCCGTGCAACTTGTCAGTTCAACCGGCCCGAGATCTTGCTTTGGCGAGCGCGGCTTCAATGATGGCGCGTTTGCGGTCGATCTCTGCTTGACCCGCAGCCCCCTCAGTGCCTTTGGTGTGTGCCGACAAGTCAGCCAGCTTTTGCGCCGCTTTGACCTGCATTAAGCGCTGATGTGCATCGTCTTCCTGGATCAACCTTTGTTGCCTGTTGGCATAACGTGTTCGTGCTGTTTGGGCTTGATCGGGCGACCAAGCCGCCCAACCGGTCATGTCGCCTGTTACGTTTTCCAACTCAATGCAGTCCACTGGACACACCGGAATGCAAAGTTCGCATCCCGTGCACCAAGGTTCAATCACGGTGTGCATGAGTTTGTTGGCTCCCAGAATGGCATCGGTCGGGCAGGCCTTGATGCACAGTGTGCAGCCAATGCACCAAGCCTCGTCGATGATGGCCACACGCCGAGGACCTTCTTTACCGTGTGCCGGGTTAAGTGGCTCTGCCGGAAGCCCCGTCAGCTTGGACAAACGCTCAATGCCTGCTTGACCGCCTGGTGGGCATTGGTTGATGGGGGCTTGCCCTTGCGCTATGGCTCGGGCATAACTGGCGCAGTCGGGAAAACCGCAACGCGTGCACTGGGTTTGCGGCAGTGCATCGTTCAACAATAGAAAAAGCGCCTGGGTCTCAGGCGCTGTTCTGGGCAAAGTAGGCATGGGCCTCAGGCTTTGGTTTTGGGGGCAACCCAGTTGGTTTTTACAGCAGTGCTGGTATTTCCAGTGGGGCTGGTTTTGGTGCTGGTATTGGCTGATGTTTTGGTAGCGGCTTTGACCACAAATTTTGCCGAAGTTTTGACCTTGGCTTTATCGGCGGCTTTTACGGCGGTTTTTAGAGGGGTTTTCTCAGAGCCTTTGACCACAGCTTTGGCCGTTGTTTTGGGCGCTGCGGTTTTTGGCGCATCCGGGCGAACTGCCACGGTTTTGGCCTTTGTCGGCACTGCGACAGGTTTGGCTACCGCGCTGAGGGCCGGTTTTTTGACTGCAGTTGACTTAGCCACCACAGCGGGTTTGACCGCCTTGACTGAAAGCAATTGAGCAGGCGCAACGGATTTGCCACTGGCTTGGGAGGGATGGTTCTTGATGAACTTGACCACCTGGGGATAAACGATTTCGCGCCAGCGGCGGCCACTGAAAATGCCGTAATGACCCGCGCCTTCCACTTCAAGGTGCATGCGCTCACTGGCGGGCACGCCGCTGCACAGGTCTTGTGCCGCACGGGTCTGGCCGGAGCCAGAGATGTCGTCCAACTCGCCTTCGACAGTCATCAATGCTGTACCCTTGATGTCTTGCGGCCGAACACGCTCAATGCGGCCGTCCACACCCTTCACATCCCAAGTGCCGTTGACCAGTTTGAAATCTTGGAACACGGTCTGGATGGTTTCTAGGTAGTAATCGGCGTCCATGTCGAGCACAGCGTTGTACTCGTCATAAAACTTGCGGTGCGCTTCGGCGCTGGCATCGTCACCCTTGATCAGGTCTTTGAAATAGTCGTAATGGCTGGTGGCGTGGCGGTCTGGGTTCATGGCCACAAAGCCGGTGTATTGCAAAAAGCCTGGATAAACACGGCGTCCGGCACCTGGGAAGGTTGGCGGTACGCGGTAGATAACATTGTTCTCGAACCACTCAAAACTCTTGTTGGTGGCCAGGTTGTTCACTGAAGTTGGGGATTTGCGGGCATCGATCGGGCCGCCCATCATGGTCATGGTCAGTGGGGTTTTTTCGCCCCGACTGGCCATCAGAGAGACCGCAGCCAAGACCGGAACGGTAGGCTGGCAAACGCTCACCACATGGCAGTCGCCATAGATGGATTGCAAATGGCGTATGAACTCTTGCACGTAATTGATGTAGTCGTCGAGGTGGAATTCACCTTCGGACAGGGGCACCAAGCGGGCATTTTTCCAGTCGGTGATGTAGACCTTGTGGTCTTGCAGCATGGTTTTGACGGTATCGCGCAGCAAGGTGGCGTAGTGACCGGACAAAGGGGCCACGATCAGCACGGCAGGCTGGCCTTTGAGTAAGTTCAGTGTGGAGGTATCGTCAGAGAAGCGCTTGAAACGACGCAGTTCACAGAAAGGCTTGTCGATTTCGATGCGCTCGTGAATGGCCACTTCTGTTTTGTTGATCTTGAGAGTGCGAATGCCGAACTCGGGTTTGACGTAGTCTTTGCCCAAGCGGTGCATCAGGGCATAGCCTGCAGAGGCGCGTTGTCCGAGGGGGGTTTGAGAAAGGGGATTGAGTGGGTTGCTGTATAGCTTTGCCGCTGCTTGTGCCAGATCGGAAAATGGCTCCATGATGGAGCGTTGGGTTTCAAATATCTGATAAAGCATGTGACATTTTCCCTGTGTAAGCAATATGGTGCGGTGCAGCAATACTACAGGACTCAAGCCTCTATTTTTTGAGTGTTGACCCTAATCAACAGTCACATCCCCGACCGATCAAAAAAAAACCGCTCCGTCAGGAGCGGTTTTAAGTTGAATGACCGTCCGATCAGACGACTTTGGCGATGGACGCGCAAACGTAATCTATGTTTTTGCTGTTCAGGGCTGCCACGCACATGCGACCTGTGTCGGTGCCATAAACCCCGAATTCGGTGCGTAGGCGCACCATTTGGTCTTTGGTCAGGCCGGAATAACTGAACATGCCGATTTGGCTGGTGATAAAGCCCATGTCTTGTTTCACGCCCGCCGCCTTGAGCCCATCCACCAGTTTTTGGCGCATGGCCTTAATGCGAACACGCATTTCACCCAGTTCTTTTTCCCATAAGGCGCGCAGTTCCGGGTTGGTCAAAACGGCGGCTACTACCGCGCCACCGTGAATGGGTGGGTTGGAGTAATTGGTGCGAATGGCGATTTTCAGTTGGGACAAAACACGAGAGGCTTCTTCTTTGTCAGTGGCCACCACCGACAGTGCCCCCACGCGCTCGCCATAGAGGCTGAAGCTTTTGGAAAACGAAGTCGAGACAAAAATGTTGAGCCCCGACGCGACAAATTTGCCAATCACGGCACCGTCTTCAGCAATCCCGTGGCCAAAGCCCTGATAAGCCATGTCAAGGAAAGGTGTCAGCCCTTTGGCCTTGACCACCTCAATCACCTGGTCCCATTGGGCGGCGGTGATGTCGTAACCGGTTGGGTTGTGGCAGCAAGCGTGCAAGACCACGATGGTGCCGGGCACTGCGGCATTCAGGCTGGCGAGCATGCCTTCAAAATTAACGCCACGTTTCACAGCGTCGTAGTAGGCATAGTTCTCGACTTCAAAACCGGCATTGACAAAAATAGCGCGGTGGTTTTCCCAGCTCGGGTCAGAAATCATGACTTTGGCTGCAGGGCTGACCTTTTTCAGGAAGTCGGCCCCAATCTTCAGTCCTCCAGTGCCGCCAATGGCCTGAACGGTCGACACTCGCCCGGACTTGACCACGTCGGATTCAGCGCCAAAAACCAAGGCTTTGACCGCATTGTCGTAGGCCACGATGCCGTCAATAGGCAAATAGCCACGGGCAGAAGGGGTGGCCATCATGGTTCTTTCAGCGCTTTGCACGCACTGCAGCAAGGGCAGTTTGCCGTTGTCGTCGAAATACACGCCCACACCCAAGTTCACCTTGTTGGGGTTGGTGTCGGCGTTGAATTGTTCGTTCAAACCCAAAATCGGGTCGCGGGGAGCCATTTCGACGGCGGAAAACAAAGACATGTGAAATCCTGAAGAGGGTGGGTAAAAACAAGCAATCAAGAAGCAGGGCAATTCTGCTATGGCCTTGAAACTATAAAACCATCTATTTTAAAGGCCAGGACTTGCCAGTGAGATGGAGCCTTTTGAAGAACGTTGTCATGCTTGGTTCAGTTGACCGGGCCAATTCGGGTCAGCCAAGCTCTGAAATGGTTGTTGCCCCCTAAAACCGTTTGGACATTAGATCGGCTGGCCCAAAGCAGGTTTTGCCGGTAAAGCACAAGGTGGTGAATTTGCTCCGAATGGATTTTCACGTTGATCTGGCTAGACATTATTTTTAAATTTTTACAATACAAAAATACATTTATACGCAAATATTAGCAACTTAATAATGCTAATATTGACCTCTTTAATGCTCATGTCGAGTGTTTTGTTGGGGACTTCATGCGTCGTATTTCAAAATCCTTTCCGACACTCACGACCTTTGCGCTGCTGATTGCCACATTCTTCACCGCAGGTTTATCCAGCGCACAGGCGCAAGAGGTTTATGTAGGGGCCGGCGTGTTTGGCTTGCAATTGGGCTATGCACATGCCATCAATCCTCAGCTGAACGTGCGGGCCGATTACATGACACTGGGCAGCCGCAGTGAAACAAGCAATGAGTCCAACACCGAGTACAAGTCGCAACTCAATTGGAACCGCAAGGCTTTGCTGGCCGACTGGTTTCCCAGCGCAACCAGTGGGTTTCGGGTCACAGGGGGTGCCACTTTCAACAGCATCAAGGTTGACTTGACAGCGGGGGGTGCAGGCCAAAAGGTGGACATCAATGACAAGAGTTACGTGCTGGGTGCCAACGACAGCTTGAACATTCAGGTGAAATTTCCCCAAACAACACCTTATCTTGGCATTGGTTGGGGCTTAAAGCCAGGCATCAAAGGCTGGGGATTCCACACCGATCTGGGCGTGTCATTTGGGCGCTTCAGGGTCACTGAAACACGTCAAGGCGAATTGGCCAACGGCGGCAAATTGGGTGTGAGCCAGTCTGATGTGGACAAAGAATTGTCCGATGTGCGCGACAGCGTGGCCAAACTGAAAGTCTTGCCTCAACTGACGATTGGCGGTTCGTACAGTTTCTGATCGGCATATTTTGTTACGCCCCTATATTCAGATTCAAATATGAAACAACTTGCTATCGGTGGCCTTATGGCTGTGCTGTTATCCGCGAATTCTTTGGCGCACGCTCTTTGCCCCAGCGTGCCGACCGCCCAGCGATTTACGCTTAACGGTGACGAAGTCACTGATAAGCGCACCCGCTTGGTTTGGCAGCGATGCAGTGTTGGCCAAAGTTGGAGCCAGGAGTTAGGCACCTGTACCGGCAACGCCAGCGTTTTCAAGCGAAAAGAGGCGGAGGCCTTGGTCAATGCTATTCATGCAAGTTCTGCAATTAAGGGCAACTCCAACGCCACCGCCACCGTCAAGGGTTGGCGCTTGCCCAATGCAATGGAGCTGGAGGGTCTCGCGGACAAGGGATGCCAAGGGCCGGCCATTGACCTCAAGGCTTTCCCAGCGACGCCCAGTCAATGGTTTTGGACATCCATGCCTCATGAGGGTGATCCCGATGATGCGTGGGGGATTCATTTTTATAACGCTTACAGCAGTCATTACCTTCGATACAGCGATGTTTATGTTCGCTTGGTTCGTGTATTTCAGTAAATATTTTTGTTATTCAGGCAGATGAAGTCTTGGCGTCAATCTTTCAGATGAACAAATCCACGGCTCAATTTTTAGTTTTTATTGTTTTATTTCTTGCTCTTTATCCAGCGCAAGCATCATGCCCCTCTTGGCCCACGACCGATCGCTATGCATTGAAGGGTGGCGAAGTCACCGACAAACAATCCGGTTTGATTTGGCAGCGTTGCAGCGTTGGCCAAAGTTGGAACCCCGTTGCAAATACATGCACAGGCAATCCCACCCTGTTTACCTACGAAGATGCATTGGTCTTGGCCAAAACCTTCAATTCTCAACAGGTGAGCAGTAAGCCTGGCAATGTGGACTCTGCGTGGCGCATGCCCTACGTCAGGGAGCTTGCCAGACTGGTAGACAGGGGTTGCGAGATTCCCTCTATTGACTTGGTTGCTTTTCCAGCAAGCCCCAAAGGCTGGTTCTGGACAGGATCGGTTTATGTGAGCTATCCCACTTTTGCCTGGGTTGTTTACTTCAATACTGAGCGGGTCAACTCGGGCGGCGGTCGCCGAGACAGGGGATATTGGGTTCGCTTGGTGCGCAACGGTCCCTGACACGGCAAATTCGCCGTGTCAGAGTTTCCTGGTCATCGTTCAGGTGAGTTTTCTTTCTGCCTGATGATCGGACTTGCCTTAAATCAAATCGAAACGGTCCAGATTCATCACCTTGGTCCAGGCGGCCACGAAATCGTTCACAAACTTTTCTTGTGCATCGTTGGCGCCATAAACTTCTGCCAAAGCGCGCAGCTGGGCGTTGGAGCCAAACACAAGGTCCACCACCGTGCCGGTCCATTTCAGCTCACCGGATCGGCGGTCACGCCCTTCCAATATTGCGCTGTCGGGTGATTTTTTCCATGCGTTGCGCATGTCCAGCAGGTTGACAAAAAAGTCGTTGCTCAAGGTTTCCTGGCGATGGGTCAACACGCCATGCGGTGCTTGCCCAACATTGCCACCCAAGACCCGCAAGCCACCTACCAATACCGTCATTTCAGGTGCACTGAGTGTGAGTAATTGGGCTTTGTCCAGCAGCAGCTCGGCGGCTACGTTTTCCAAACCAGGGTGTGTGTAGTTGCGAAATCCATCGGCAACAGGCTCCAGGACTTGGTAAGACGCCACATCGGTTTGATCTTGTGTCGCGTCCATGCGTCCGGGGGTAAAGGGCACGGTGACCTGTTGGCCTGCTTTATGGGCTGCAAGCTCAATGGCCGAGTTGCCTGCCAACACAATCAGATCAGCCAATGATATTTTTTTGCCAGATGGTTGTGCTGCATTGAAGGCTTGCTGAATGGACTGAAGTTTCTTCAGAACCATGTCCAGTTGCTCGGGCTGGTTGGCCGCCCAGTCTTTGGCGGGCGCCAGGCGGATGCGAGCGCCGTTGGCTCCGCCGCGTTTGTCGCTGTCACGGTAACTGGAGGCGGATGCCCAAGCGGTGCTGACCAATTGAGAAATGGTCAAGCCTGAGGCCATCACCTTTGCTTTGAGTGCGGCCAGATCGGGGGCGTCCACCAGTGGGTGGTCAAGGGCGGGGATCGGGTCTTGCCATTTCAGGGACTCTTGCGGGGCCAGTTTGCCCAAGTAGCGTGTGCGTGGTCCCATGTCCCGGTGGGTGAGCTTGAACCAAGCGCGGGCAAAAGCGTCGGCAAATTCGGCCGGGTTTTGGTGAAATCGGCGGGAGATTTTTTCGTAAATCGGGTCCATACGCAGTGACATGTCGGCGGTGGTCATCATGGGAGGGTGTTTTTTGGCCGGATCGTGAGCATCTGGAATCATGTGTTCCGGTTTCACGTTTTGCGCCACCCACTGTTGTGCACCTGCCGGGCTGTGCGTCAGTGCCCATTCGTAGCCAAACAACATGTCGAAATAGCCGTTGTCCCAAGTGGTGGGGTTGGGTTTCCAAGCCCCTTCAATGCCGCTGGTGGTGGTGTGCACCCCTTTGCCGCTGCCCAATTTGTTGATCCAACCCAGGCCTTGTTCCTCCAAAGGCGCGCCTTCTGGTTCTGGCCCAACCAAAGCGGGGTCTCCCGCGCCGTGGGCTTTGCCAAAGGTGTGGCCCCCGGCGACCAAGGCCACGGTTTCTTCGTCGTTCATGGCCATGCGGGCAAAGGTTTCGCGCACATCCTGGCCCGAGGCAATCGGGTCGGGTTTGCCATCCGGGCCTTCGGGGTTCACATAGATCAGGCCCATTTGCACTGCCGCCAACGGGCTTTGCAGTTGGCGCTTGCCGCTGTATCGGCTGTTGGCCTGGTCGCTGTTGGCCAGCCAGGCTTTTTCTGCGCCCCAATAAATATCTTGCTCAGGCTCCCAGATGTCTTCGCGACCCCCGGCGAAGCCGAAAGTTTTGAATCCCATGGATTCAAGGGCAATGTTGCCCGCCAAAATCAACAAATCTGCCCATGACAATTTGCGGCCGTATTTTTGTTTGATGGGCCAAAGCAAGCGGCGGGCCTTGTCCAGGTTGCCGTTGTCCGGCCAACTGTTCAATGGGGCAAAGCGCTGGTTGCCGCTGCCTGCGCCGCCGCGCCCATCGCTGACGCGGTAGGTGCCTGCCGAATGCCAAGCCATGCGCACCATCAGTCCCCCATAGTGTCCCCAGTCGGCAGGCCACCAGTCTTGCGAGTCGGTCATGAGGGCGTGCAGGTCTTGCACCACGGCGTCCAAATCGAGTGTTTTGAATGCTGCAGCGTAGTCGAAATGCTCACCCATGGGGTTGGCTTGCGGGGCCTGTTGATGCAGGATGCTAAGTTTGAGTTGGTTGGGCCACCAGTCGGCGTTGGCAGGGGCTGCGGCTTGCGTGTGGCTGCTGGCAGCGTGGGGGAAGGGGCACTTGGCTTCAGTGGTCATGTCCATCTTTCTATTGCGGTTAAAGAATCGAGTAGCACTGAAGATTAATTTCCATTTTCAATTAATCCAATTGGATTAACTAATTCTAGTCATAGGTATTTTTGTGCAGATGGCGCATTGCTGATGCGCTTTCAAACCTCGGGACTGGCTGCAAAGCTTGTATTGGGTTCAAGAACGGGGGGCGAAATAGTGTGCGCACCACGGGGTGGTGTCGGGCCGGTTGCTCTTAACTTGGCCCGGTGCAGTAGCATGTCGTTTTGTCGGTTGCAGTGTTTCCGGTCTCGGGGCAGCACCGCTCTTTTGAGTCGAATCGAGTCGAATGTCTGAAATCATTTCATTGTCTGAAGTCCCAGCGGATGCCCCTGAAGTAGGGCAGTTCATCAGCTACCCCAACTCGCCCTTCGAGTTGTTCCAGCCCTACCCCCCGGCGGGGGATCAACCCACGGCCATTGTTGAGTTGGTGGAGGGGGTGCATGACGGCGAGGTGTTTCAAACTTTGCTGGGTGTCACGGGGTCAGGCAAAACCTTCACCATGGCCAACGTCATTGCCCAATTGGGCCGACCAGCCATTGTTTTTGCCCCCAACAAGACCTTAGCTGCACAGCTTTACAGTGAATTCCGGGAGTTTTTCCCTAAAAACGCGGTGGAGTATTTCGTCAGTTATTACGACTATTACCAGCCGGAAGCCTATGTGCCTCAGCGGGATTTGTTCATCGAAAAAGACTCGGCCATCAATGAGCACATTGAACAAATGCGCTTGTCCTGTACCAAAAGCATCATGGAACGGCGCGATGTGGTGATTGTGGCTACCGTGTCGGCCATCTACGGTATTGGCGAGCCTGAGAGCTACCATCGCATGATCATGACGCTGCGCACGGGCGACAAACTGGGCCAGCGCGATGTCATTGGGCAGCTGATTCGCATGCAATACCAGCGCAATGACATGGAGTTCAGTCGGGGCAAGTTCAGGGTGCGGGGCGACACAATTGATGTTTTCCCGGCTGAACACTCAGAGCTGGCTATTCGCATTGAGTTGTTCGATGACGAGATTGAAAGCCTGCAGTTATTTGACCCGCTCACTGGGCGGATTCGCCAGAAGATTCCCCGCTTCACGGTTTACCCGTCCAGCCATTACGTGACCCCCCGCGACAAGGTGTTGGCCGCGGTTGAGACCATCAAGGTGGAGCTGGCCCAGCGCCTGAAAGAGTTGGTGGGCATGGGCAAGTTGGTCGAGGCGCAACGCCTAGAGCAACGCACCCGGTTTGATCTGGAAATGTTGTCCGAGGTGGGGCACTGCAAGGGCATTGAAAACTACACCCGGCATTTGTCTGGCGCAGCCCCCGGAGACCCGCCCAGCACCTTGACCGATTACATGCCTGCCGATGCGATCATGTTTTTGGACGAGAGCCATCAGATGATTGGGCAGCTGAATGCCATGTACAACGGGGACAAGGCCCGTAAAACCACTTTGGTGGAGTACGGTTTTCGCTTGCCCAGTGCACTGGACAACAGGCCCTTGAAGTTCGAGGAATTTGAAAAACGCATGCGCCAGTGCATTTTTGTGTCAGCTACGCCTGCTGACTACGAAAAAACCCATTCAGGCAAGGTGGTCGAGCAAGTGGTTCGGCCTACAGGACTGGTGGACCCACAGGTAGAGGTGCGACCTGCCACGCACCAAGTGGACGATGTATTGCAGGAGATCCGCATCAGAGCCGACAAACACGAGCGTGTGCTGATCACCACTCTCACCAAGCGCATGGCCGAACAATTGACCGATTACCTGAGCGACAACGGCGTGAAAGTGCGTTACCTGCACAGCGATGTGGATACCGTTGAAAGGGTTGAGATTTTGCGTGACCTGCGCTTGGGCGCTTTTGATGTGCTGGTGGGTATTAACCTGCTGCGCGAGGGGTTGGACATACCTGAGGTGTCTTTGGTGGCTATTTTGGATGCCGACAAAGAAGGCTTTTTACGCGCCGAGCGCAGCCTGATTCAGACCATCGGGCGTGCGGCGCGCAACTTGAATGGTCGGGCCATTTTGTACGCGGACCGAATCACCGAGTCCATGAAAAAGGCCATGGGCGAAACTGAAAGGCGGCGCATCAAACAAGTGGCCCACAACGAGGCTCATGACATTACGCCAAAAAGCATTGTCAAAAAGGTCAAAGACTTGATTGACGGCGTTTACAGCGAGAAGTCTGGCAAAGAAGCCGAACGCTTGGAGCAAGCAGCTTTGCAACGCGCCAAAGTTGATGACATGAGCGAAAAAGACATTGCCCGAGCCATTAAACAGTTGGAAAAGCAAATGATGG